>LNFM01000311.1_pt1 | contig 275920 bp, 238 predicted proteins | sample 596031 | NCBI WGS metagenome assembly LNFM01 (sample SAMN04254537, study PRJNA301005) | activated carbon metagenome | isolation source: dual media filters at the Ann Arbor, Michigan drinking water treatment plant | place: USA: Ann Arbor | reverse complement strand
GGTTCTGCATCCCCTCGGGGAGCACCAACGAAAAAAGCCACCTGGAAGGTGGCTTTGTTCGTTGGCGTCCCCACGGGGATTCGAACCCCGGTTACCGCCGTGAAAGGGCGATGTCCTAGGCCTCTAGACGATGGGGACCCGGTACTGCGGTCAAACTAAGTGGTGGAGGTAAGCGGGATCGAACCGCTGACCTCTTGCATGCCATGCAAGCGCTCTCCCAGCTGAGCTATACCCCCACTTGGAAAGCCGCGCACTATACAGAAGGGGGGGAAGGCCGGTCAACCCTCTCGTGATGCGCGGCAATCGTTCAATCTTCCTCGTCTTCCTCTTCCTCTTCTTCGTCCTCGTCGTAGTCGTCCATGGCTTCGAGTTCGGAGTCGATCATGTCGCGGATCTCCATCAGGAGATTGCGCAGGGCGTCGTTCTGTTCCTTGAGTTCCGTCTTGGTCATGATGTGCTCCCAGCTTCGTGAACCTCGCCATGGCGAGAGTTGAGGTTGACGATGGCGTGTCCCGGATCGGGCGGAAGAGAACCGACTGGCCTCCCTCACCGCGAGCCGATTATAGCCACAGGCCGATGACGCGACGCACTCGTTGATCAGCGGATCACGAAGTCCGCGCGGCTCGGTCTGCCTTTGTCCTTGCCGGAGCCGCCGGGTTCCGTACGGGCCTCGACGAGGAAGACTCGTTCCGACGCGATGCCGTGGCGGGTCACGAGGGTGTCCTTGATGCTCTGGGCGCGCTGGAGACCCAGCTGGCGCAGATCGTCCGGACCGACCACGATGCTGGTCAGGATCAGCTTCTCCATCTCGGACGCGGGGAGGGACTTCTCCAGGCCGATGGCGTTGCGGGGCTTCGGAAACTTCTCCTGTTTGTAGGCCTTGCGGAGGAGGCCCTCGACTTCGTCCGGCGTGTAGACCGTCGCCTCGACGGAGGCCGGCGCCTGGCCCTCGCGGCTCAGTGCGGCGAACTTCTGGGCCCTCAGCTTGTTCTCGAAGGCAATCTGGCGCAGGGCCTCCCGATCGGTCTCCGGATCGACACGCCCCGTGACTTCGAGGCCGAGGGCCGGTCGGTCCGTCAGGGCCTTGGCGAGCTGGGCGAGCTTGGCGTTGCCGGCGTCGTCCGGCGTGCTCGAGCCCTGGGCGAACTCCAGGTACGACAGCTCCTCGCCGCTGCCGCCCATGAGGGACCCCAGCAGGGCAAAGGGCGCTGTCACGGCCTTGGTGAACAAGTTCACGATGATCTGCCAGATCACCCGCCCCAGCTTGAATTTGGGGTCGTCCAGCGAGCCCGATACGGGCACGTCGAGATTGATGCGTCCGTCGCGGTCCTTGAGGAGCGACACGGCCAGCTGCACCGGCAGGTTCACGGCGTCGGCGCTCTCCACCTTCTCCCCGAAGGTGAACTGGTCGATGAACACCTTGTTCTCGGCGGTGATCTTCCGTTTCTCGATGAGGTAGCGCAGATCGAGCGTGAGCTTGCCCTTCTCGATGGTGTAGCCGGCATACTTGCCGGAGTAGGGCGTGAACGGCGGTAGTTCGATATCCCGGAAGCTCACCTTCAGATCGGCGTACAAGTCGCCGGAGAGCGGGTTCACCTTGCCGGTGATTTCCAGCGGGGCCTGGTTGGAGAGCCGCCCGCGCAGGTCCACGTCGGCCTTCGTCGACGGATCGGCCAGCAGGCCCGTGACCCGTCCGCCGATCTCGGTGAGCGTCGCGCTCACGTTGGGCTTCACGAGCTTGTCGCTGAAGAGCACGGTGCCGCCCTGGAGCGTGACCTGGTCGATGGTGATGGACCGCGGCACGGGGCTCGCGTCTGCCGCCTTGGTCTCCGACGGGTTGCCGGGCTTCGCAGGCGCGTCCGGCGATTCCGCCGGCGCGGCGTTCGGGTCCTGCGCGACCAGACCCTGTACGTTGAGCGTGCCGTCGGCATTGACCTGCAGTCGGGACCGGAAGTCCGTGAGCGAGACCTCCCGGATGGCGAGTGCGAAGGGCTCGCTCTTCGCGCGCACGCCCTTGAAGTAGAGCGACTCCCACTGCAGCAGGTCTTCGCCGGTGCGATTGTCGGTGGACGCGAACTTCGAGATGCCGGCGTCGCCCTCGTAGGAGATCAGCGCGGGCTTGCCCGCAGGCAGGCGCACGCCGAGTCGCCCGTCGGCGCCGACGCGTGCACCGGCCAGGGTGACATTGAGACGATCCGCGAAGTAGGGCTGGAAGGTGGGGATGTCGAGGTTCGCGATGCGGGTCTTCAGGTCCAGCGCCACCGGGTCGATCGCGAAGGTCCCGGAGGCGTCGAAGCTGCCCTTGCCGTTCAGCAGTGTCTTGAGCGCGAGCCTGGCGGTACCCGGCGCGCCTAGAACGAGATCGGACACTTCCACCCGCGTGGGGCTCAGCGAGAGCGTGACCGGCGTCGCGGGCACGGCGTCCTGGAACTCGATCAGGCTCCGGTCGACAAGCACATGCGCGAGCGTTATCACCCACGGTTTGGCCGGCGCGGCGTCCGGGGCGGGTGCCGGCTTGGCCTCGGCGGGCTTCGAAGGCGTGAGCGTGGCCAGGTTCACCACGCCGTTCTTCGCACGACGCGCGCGCACGTCGAGCTTGTCCGCGAGGATGTCGCCCACGGTGACGCGCTGCTGCGCCAGGTCGAGGGAGGTGTCCTTCACCGAGAATTGCGCGAGCGAAAGGAAGTCAGCGGGCTCGCCCGCCTTGCGCAGCCGAAGGGCAGCGAGATCGAGCGTGCCCTTCGACAGCAGCAGCGAGAGACCTTCCGGCGGCGCAGCCACGTCCGCATGCGCAGATAGCGACAGCGTGCCCGAGCCGATGTCGAAAGCGATGGCGTTCCGGTAGTACGCCGCGTAGCGGGGAATCGGCACCTGCGAGAGCGAAGCGTCGATTGACGCACTCTTGCCCGCGACGCTCGCCGTGCCCTCGATGCGAAGCGATTCCTGCGCGTCGGTGGTGGCCGTGAGGAGCAAGTGCGCGGGTTGCGCCCCGGCGGCGGTGGAGATGCCTTCGACAACGACGTCGAGCGGTGCGATGACAGTCTGGAACGCCGGCTGCACCATGTCGTCCTGGAAGCGGATGCGTGCGGCACTCAGCTCGATCTTGTCCACCGTGATCGTCTTGGGCTTTGCGTCGCCGGCCGGCTTCGGCTCCGGTGGTTGCTCCTCCTGGGAAGTCGAGGCGCCGGTCGCCCCGAGGATGGCGAGGTTCAGGACGCCGTCCGCCTGCCGTATCGCGTTCACGTCGGCGCCGGCGAGCTTGACCGACGCGACGGCGATGACGTCGCCGAATACGTCGATGGGCTTGGTCCGGACGTCCAGGCGTTCAAACGAGACCAGGGGCGCGTCGGTGGACGCGATGACCCGCACGGCGCGTAGCGCAGTCGATGCCGTGACCGTGAGCCGCGACGGTTTGCCTGCTGGCTGCGCGAAGCCGATGGTGGCATCCAGATCGAGCCGCGCGGAGGCGATGCGGTACGGCAGCGTCATAGGCAGGTAGCGCAGGTAGTAGGGCAGGTCGAGGTCCTTCAGCGAGAGTTCCAGGTCGGTCTCGCGTGCCTCACTGAACGGCTTCGACTTGCCTTTCACGTCGAAGCGGGTGCCGTTCACGCTCGCGCCGAACGCCGGCTGCACGAAGATGTTGCCGTGGTAGGGCAGGTTCGAGACGAACGGCACGGCGAGCGCCAGCTCGCGCACCTGATGCTTCGTCTTGCGCGGCCGGTCGTCCACGTCGACCTCGCCCCCAAGGATCCGGATGTTGTTCACCGAGAAGCGCGCCGGTTGCTCGTCGGGCTTCTTGTCCTTGCTGAATTTCTCGATGAGGTCGGTGAAGTTGAGCCGGTTTCGCGCGAGGAGCACCACGTTGACGTACGGCTTCTCGAGCGTCACCTCGGACAGAACTGGCGCACGGCGGTAGATCGATTCGGCGTCGACGTCCACCTTCAGGCGCTGGAACGCAACGAACCGTTGCGTCGATCCGGGTTCGTGGATGACGAAATCGTGTATCTCGAGCGTCAGCGCGAACGGGTTGATGCGGATGTCGCCGACGGTGACCTTGCGGCCGAGTTCCTCGGACAGCCGGGATGTCAGCAGCGAGTGAAGTATCGGCGGTGCGGCAAAGAATCCGAACGCGATGAGCGCGACGAACGCCACCGCGACCCCGATGAGGATTTTGCGGAGACGGCGTCGAGGTGGTCGCGGCGAGGCGTCCGGCGCGGCAGCCTTCTGCGCGCGCAGCTTCAGAACCCGGTCGAGCAGAGGCACGGGATAGGACGCTCCGGTAAGGAAGTCTGGGGAAGGTCTGACTGGATGAATGATGCGACCGTGCATCCAGTCCCGCTTTTCCCCTGCGGCATGCAGCCGGCATGGCTGTGCCGGCCCCGAGGTTACCGAAGCAGCGCCGAAAAACAAAACGCCCCGCCCAGATTGGGGCGGGGCGTCGAGGTGAAGAGTGCCTGCGAGGCTACTTCGCGAGCATGCCCTGCAACTTGCCCATCACTTGCGGAGAGTCGGGCTCCACTTGGGTCTGGAAGCTGTAGACCGTGCGACCGTCCGGTGCGATGAGGTACTTGTGGAAGTTCCAGCGCGGCGCTTCCTGCGTGGCGGCCGCGAGCTGCTTGTAGAAGGCGCTGGCGCCTTCGCCCGTGACGGACGTCTTCTCGGCCATCGGGAACTGCACGCCGTAGGTCATGCGGCAGAACTCTCCCACTTCCTGATTGGTCGCGAGTTCCTGACGGAAGTCGTTGGAGGGGAATCCCACCACCACCAGACCCTTGTCCTTGTATTGACGGTAGAGGCCCTCCAGCTTTTCGAACTGGGGGGTGAAGCCGCACTTGCTCGCGGTGTTGACCACGAGGATGGGCCGGTTCTCGAACTGGCAGAGGTCGAGCGGCTTGCCGTCGAGGGTCTTCAGCTTGTGGTTGAGCAGGGGCGGGCAGCCGGCAGCGGAAGCGTCGGCAGGAACGATGGCGGCGGCTAGCAGCAGCGCGGGCAGAAAGCGCAGGATCATGGCAGAGGATTTCCTCGGAGGGAGACGCCCGGTCAGAGACGCCCCGGCCAGGGAAAGTTCCGGGGCCGATGCCCCGGACAGCGGTTTGGTGCGAAACTCCGCCCCGTCGGCGTGGATGCTCTCCGGGAGCACTCCAGGGGCCGACCGGCCGCGCAAGACGCCGATCACTTCACCAGTCGTCAACAGCAAGAGGGAAGCTCATGAACATCGTTGCAAAGTTGTCCGCCGTCGCCGCCCTGGCGATCCTGGCCTGCATGCCCGTCCACGCCGCGAACGAGCAGCAGAACAAGATGAAGGAGTGCAACGCCGACGCCAAGACCAAGGCGCTCGAAGGCGATGCGCGCAAGACGTTCATGAAGGAGTGCCTGAGCGCGGCGAAGGAAGAGGTCAAGAAGGACCTCACGGCACAGCAGGAAAAGATGAAGACCTGCAACGCCGACGCCAAGACGAAGGCGTTGAAGGGCGCCGACCGCAAGAAGTTCATGAGCGAATGCCTCTCCAAGTGATGTCGCTGTCCGGTGCCGGGTCCATTCCTGGCGCCGGTGATCCAGGCCGGTGCCGATGACCGGCCCCGGAGATTCCGGGCCCGTGGCGGGACTCGCCCACGGGCTCTTTCACGACGAGCCTCTGGGCCTGTCCATCCTCGGGCTGGGCTGGGCGGTCGCCTACGGCGTGTTCCTCGGCATGCTTGCGCTGGCAAGTGGCCCGGCGGCATTTCCGGCTCTGCTCGGTGCGCTTGTCGTCGGTGGGATCGTCGCCTACGCCCTCGAGGTCGCGCTGGCTCACGGACACAACGAGCTGGGGCTGATTCCGTTCGGATCGGTCGGGCTCGCCGCGCTGCCTTTCGTCGCGGGCGTTGCGCTGTGGACCGGCATCGCATCGGCCAGCGCGGTGTCGGTGTTCTGGCTGGTGGTGTTCGGTGGCTCCGGGGCGTTTCTGGCGTGGTATCTCGTGCCGCTGTTCCGGTTCGTGCGCGACCGGCGCAATACGGCATCGCGCGCGCAGCGGGTCGTCGCTGCCCTGGCGGCCGGTGGCGTGTTCGGGGCCTTCGCCTGGGCGGCGAGTCTTGGGGTGGGAAACGGCGGTGTGCCAACCCCGCTCGCCTGGGTCGCGCTCGCCCTGCTGAACGGGCTGGTCGCCTGGTACATCTACTTCCGCATCCCCGAGTTCTTCCTGCGCTTCCTGGCCTGGCTGCTGGTGCGTGTCCTGTTCCGGGTGGATCGCCGCGGGTTCGAGCAGGTGCCGGACGAAGGTGCGGCCGTGATCGCCTGCAATCACGTCAGCTTCGCCGATGCGGTGATCATCATGGGGTCCTGCGCCCGTCCGATCCGCTTCGTGATGGACCACCGGATCTTCCGCGTGCCCGTGATGAGTTACATCTTCCGCCACTCCCGAGCGATCCCCATCGCGCCGGCGAGGGAGGATCCGGCCGCCCTGCGCAAGGCCTACGACGACGTGGCCGAGGCACTCGCCGCCGGGGAACTGGTGGGGATCTTCCCGGAGGGCGCGATCACCCGGGACGGCGAACTGCAGCGGTTCCGCAGAGGGGTGCAGGACATCGTCGCCCGGACGCCGGCGCCGGTCATCCCGATGGGGCTGTCCGGACTCTGGGGCGGCATCTTCAGTCGGCGATATGCGGGTCTCGCGCGTTGGGTGCCCAAGGGCTTCCGGCCGCGTCTCGGTCTCGCGGTCGGTGCTCCGGTGCCCCCGGATCGGCTGGACCTCGACGCGCTGCATGCAGACGTCCTGGCGCTTCGGGGGCCGGTTCGCTGACTGTGATAGACGGTCGCGACTTGGCTCCGGTAGATTGCCTGGAGAGTGCGCGAACAGGAGGTACCCCATGGGCAAGAAGGGTGGCAGGAAAGCCGATGAGGACGATGAGGTCCGCAAGTCTTCACGGCGTCGCGGACGTGACGAAGAACCGCTGATGCTCGCGGTGGAGCGCTGCCCGCCTCAGGAGCGTCTGATATTCGAATGGGTGGCCGGCAACGGCCTGGGCGATGATGCCGTCGTCGCCGCCCAGCGCGCGTTTGAAAGGGCCTATGACGTCCGCCTCGCCCGTGCCCACGAGCGCGCGGCAGCATCCGAGCTCGAAGACTGCCCGCCGAGGTGCCGGCAGGGTCGCCGGACGATCCTCGGGCCCGTGAGCGGTACACAGGGCTGGGAAATCGACTCCGCTGTGACCCCCATGCGGGCGTCTACCTGGAACTGGGTCGGCTATGTCGTCGTAGTCGACTGCGGGCCCGAATAGTCCGGTCCGGAAGCGTGTCACGGTAGTGCCACGAACCATCCACAGGATCTGTGGATAAATCTGTGCACAAGCCCCCGGATAACCCGAAAAAACGCTTGCGCACGGCATACTTAGGTTGGAACGATCAAGAATTGCGCAGTGCTTTTGACTAATAAAAACATGCAGTTGCTGCCGTCCCCCAGTGGCTGCAAGGGGATTCGGGAAGCGCATTGAAAGTCAAGTGTTCCCGTTTGATAACTTTCTCTCATGTGCTTGACAAAAGTACTAGAGATACGCTCCACGAGCATTTTCGGGCCCCTCCGGGGCATCGCAGATGCAACCCCCCGTGCGCCCGTTTTCGTGCGCCGGAATATCTCCTTGGAGCGACCCCGCCTGTGGTTGGACGAATCGCCGCTGTCCGCTTGAGCGAGGGGTGACCCGGGCATAGAGTTCTGGCCATCATCCGGCTGTCGGATGGTCCTTTCTGGAGTGCCCATGCGCCGAATCCTGACCCTTCTCGTGCTTGCCTTGCCCTGTTCTGATGCTCTGGCCGATCGGATCACGGCCATGACCCGTGAGGAGCGGTGCGTCTACGTCGCCCGGCTGCATGCGGCGGCCGCCTACCACCACAGTCAGGGGAAGGCCCGCGACCAGGTCACGATCCATTGGCACGGCGACGAGACCGAGAACGAAGTCCAGTTCGTCAATCGCACGATCGACCGTGCCTATGAACTGATCGGGCGGGAAGCGCAGGCCGGGCGCACCGGGATGCCCGCCGAACTGATCGGGGACCAGGGCTACGCCGCCTGCCTGAAGGAAAGCGAACTTTGAGTTCCTGTCCCGCAGGCAGGCGAGGCGGGGTCAGGGTGCCGGGGCCGCTTCCTCGGCGCTGAAGTCGAGTTCGACCCGGGCTCCGCTCGGATCGAAACAGAACAACTGCCAGGTGCCGGACTGGTTCTGGCGCCGCAGATCGTAGTTGATGCCATGGGTCCTCAGGCGTGTGACCACGGACGCGAGGTCCGTGGCTGTGAACGCCATGTGATCGAGGACGCCCTTGGGATCCGCTGGCATGGGCCTGCCTGCGATGACGTGCAGCACGGCCTGCTTGCCCACGTAGAGCCAGACGCCCGGGAAACCGAGATCCGGGCGCGGGCCTTCCTCCAGACCCAGAACGTCGACGTAGAAGTGGCGGGTCGCCGCCAGATCCTTCGCCAGGACGGTGAAGTGATTCATCCCCTCGATGGGCATCGCGTACTCTCCGTGGCAGAAAGCGCGGGCTGCCTCACTTCTTCGGTGCGGCAGCCCCGGCATTGGGGTTCACCGTCGGTGCGGCGGGAGGCGTCGCGGGCCGAGGGCTGATCGTCACCGTGGCTTCCGAACCGCGCAGTGCCGACGCCGTGATCTCCACCGTGGCAGCCCGCTCACCGCGGGTAAAGGTCAGCGTGGAGACCTTTCCCTGGACCGCAGACACCAGTTCCCAGCCGAAGGGCGGCATCTGTTCCAGGTAGTAAGCGTAGGCCATGGTGGACGGACGGTCCAGCACGAGGACCATGCGGCCGAACCAGCGGTCTGCGCTGCCGAGGATCACCGAGCGCTCGGTGTTGATCTTCGTGGACGGTGGGATGGGGATGTCTGAAACGGGCTGATAATTCGGGTTGGCCGAGCCGGCGGTCGTGGCCTGCCCGGGCGGTGTGGGGGCGGTCTTTCCGGAACTGCCGCCGACACCGAGCGCATTGCATCCGGACAGAAGCACCATCGTCGCGACGACGCCCAGAGACGTCGCTTGCTTGAGACATTTACCGATTGCATTCATGAAGTTCTACCCCTCTTTTGCAGTAAAGCATGATGATGCCAGCATGGAGGGGTGTCAACCTGGCAAAGTTCCCCCTGATCTCTTCCGGGCCCCCTGACCAACACCATGGATCGGACCGAACGCTTCTATCGCATCAAGCGGCTGCTGCAGTCGCGGCGCCTCGTGCCGATCGAGACCTTCCTCGAAGACCTCGAGGTATCGCGCGCCACCTTCAAGCGCGACATGGCCTACCTCCGGGACCGCCTGAGCGTGCCGGTCGTGTGGGACCGGGACGCGGGCGGGTACCGGCTGGACTCGAACAATCCGGAGCAGGAACTGCCGGGGCTATGGTTCACCGCGGCCGAGGCGCACGCGCTCCTCACCATGCATCAACTGCTCGCCAGCATCGACCCCGGTGTCCTCGATCCGCACCTCGGGCCCATCGGTGAACGCCTGGAGAAGCTGCTGGGCAGCCACGGCCATGCCGCGGCCGAAGTCCGTCAGCGCGTCCGGCTGCTGCACGTGGCGCGGCGACCCGTCGCCTCGGCGCAGTTCGGTGTCCTTGCCCAGGCGCTCCTGGACCGGCGTCGAGTCCGCGTGGTCCATTTCAACCGGGCCTCGGGCGCGACGGTGGAACGCGAGCTGTCGCCCCAGCGACTCGTGTACTACCGCGACAACTGGTACCTCGACGCCTGGTGCCATCTGCGCGACGGTCTGCGCAGTTTCTCGGTGGATGCGATCACGTCGGTCCTCACCGTGGACGCGCCCGCCCGCGACGTGCCGGACACTGACATGGACCGTGAACTGGCGAGCGGCTACGGCATCTTCTCCGGCGCCGACGTGCAATGGGCGGAACTGCGCTTCACGCCCGAGCGTGCGCGCTGGGTGGCGCGCGAGATCTGGCACCCGGAGCAGCGCGGGATCCTCGCGGACGACGGCAGCTACGTGCTCGCACTGCCCTACAGCGATGCGCGGGAACTCGCCATGGACATCCTCAAGCACGGCGCGGAGGTGGAAGTCCTGAATCCTGCCGGCCTGCGGCAGGCCGTGGCCGCGGAACTGCGCCGTGCGCTCGATCGATACCCTGCGCAGACGGGTGGCTCATCTCCTGAGCCTGTCCACCGGTAGTCTCCCTTCAACCCCCGAGAGGCGGGGGACAGCAGGAGGTCTCACCATGCGTCCTTTCGATCAGGTCCGCAGCACCCGCGCGCGTCGCGTCGCCGCTACGCTTTCCAACCCCTCGCCCGAACTCACCCGTACGTTGCGGCGCCACTGGCATCGCGGTCCGGTGGATTTCGACGTCCCCACCATCCTGCGGCGGCGATACGCGGCGCGAGCCGGCGAGTAGGGGGCTGTCTGCCGCCGGCCTCGCGTTCCTCCGCCGATCGTCCGCGGACAGTTCGCGGGTTCTCGCGCGATGCGCATGGCATCCACAGCCGGACGTCGCGCGGGCGGGTGATTCCGCGATAATCGCGCGGTGCCCACTTCCTCCACGCCTCTGTCGCGCGAACGCTTAGTCGTCGCGCTCCTGTTCTTCCTGAACGGGTTCGGCTTCGCCAACTGGGCAACGCGCATTCCGGACGTGCAGCGCCGGCTGGCGATCGGCGAGGCCGAGCTGGGCCTCGCGCTGCTCGCGGCGGCGGCGGGCTCCATCGTGGCCATGCCGCTCGTGGGCGTCGCGGTGTCCCGTTGGGGCGCGGCGCCCGTCACCCGCGCGCTCGCCATCGCGTTCTGCCTCACGCTCATGCTCCCGGCCGCAGCGCCCGATCCGCTGGCGCTGGCCGGGCTTCTCGCCTTGTTCGGCGCGGGCATCGGCGGTATGGACGTCGCGATGAACGCCCTGGCCGCGGATCACGAAGCGCGGGCGCAGCGCTCGACGATGGCGTTCTTCCACGGGATGTACAGCCTGGGCGGTCTGCTGGGGGCCGTGGCGGGCGGCGTGGTGGCTGCGCAGGCGTGGTCTCCGGCGATACACCTCGTGGTGCTGGGTGTCGTGGGGCTGGTCGTGGTGGCCGCATGTGCGTCTTCGCTGTCTGCCGCTGCCGGGGCGGGCCGACGGGAACAACGGCTCGCCTGGCCGAACCGCGAACTCGCGGTCGTGGCCGTCGTGGCTTTCTGTCTGCTGCTGGGGGAGGGCGCGATGGCCGACTGGAGCGCGCTGTACCTTGCGAAGGTGCTGGAAGCCACGCCGGGCGTCGCGGCTTCGGGGTTCGCGGCGTATTCGATGTTCGTCGCGCTGGGCCGCTTCACGGGCGACCGATTCATCCAGCGCCTGGGGCCGGCAGCGGTCGTGCGATGGGGCGGTGCGCTCGCCGCCTTCGGCATGGCGGTGGTCATCGCCGCGGGTTCGGCCCCGGTCGCGATCCTCGGGTTCGCGCTCGTCGGTGCGGGCTACTCCTGCATCTTTCCGTGTCTGGTCAGCACGGCCGCGCGATCGGTCACGATGCCCTCGGGCACGGCCATCGCGGCGGTGGCGACCTTCGGCTACGGCGGGTTCCTGCTCGGTCCGCCGGCGATCGGTTTCGTGGCGGAGTTCGGATCCCTGCGGCTGGGACTCGGAGTCGTGGCGGCCAGCGCGGTGGCCGTGCTCGTGCTCGGCGCCGTCGGCTTCCGGCGCGACACCTCGAAGGGCTGAACGGGGATCGCACAAACGAAAACGCCGGGCAGGGCCCGGCGTTTCGCGGATGCGTACGACAGAACGGTCAGGCAGCGACGCGGCGCTTGTACTCGCCCGTGCGGGTGTCGATCTCGATCTTGTCGCCCGTGGCGCAAAAGAGCGGCACGGAGACTTCATAACCGGTATTGATCTTTGCGGGCTTCAGCACCTTGCCCGAGGTGTCGCCGCGGACGGCGGGCTCGGTGTAGATGATCTCGCGCACGACCGAGGCGGGCATTTCCACCGAGATGGCCTTGCCCTGGTAGAACACCACTTCACACTGCAGGCCTTCGTCGAGGAAGTTGAGCGCGTCGCCCATGTTGTCCTTCTCGACTTCGTACTGGTTGTACTCGGAGTCCATGAAGACATACATGGGGTCCGCGAAGTAGGAGTAGTTGCAATCCCGGCGTTCGAGCACGACCACATCGAACTTCTCGTCGGCGCGGTAGACCGTTTCGGTCGTGGAGCCGGTGAGAAGGTTCTTGAGCTTCATCTTCATGACCGACGCGTTGCGACCGGACTTGTTGAACTCGGCGCGTTGCACGACCAGCGGGTCGTTACCGACCATGATCACGTTGCCCACGCGCAGTTCCTGGGCTGTCTTCATAGGGAAACCTGCAAGAGACGGGAAGGAGGGGTAAGACGAATTAACCGCGGATTATAGCCGCTCGACTGCGAATCGCACCAGATTGGCCGTCAGATTGCCGAGCGTGCGCAGTTTCGCGGCCCAGCCCGCGTTGTGCGCCTGCAGGTCTTCCCGCAGCAGCCAGAAACGGCGCCAGGCCTGCCCGAGCGTGGCGGAGGAAGTCTCTCCACGGTTCCACAATCGCCAGAACTCCCGGACGGCGACCATGGCATCGGCGTCCATCCCCTCGCCGTAGCGGTGGATGAAGGCGTGCAGCTTGGCCCAGTGGGCGCCGCCGGTCTGCGGATAGATGTTCCACACGAAGGGGTGTTCGGCCCACTGCGCCCGGACGAAGGAGTCCTCCCCCCGCACGAAGTTGCAGTCGCACAGCCAGAGCAGCTGATCGTAGTCCGCCTGGGTGCGGAAGGGCAGGACGGCGATGTCCAGGGCACCGAAGGACGCGCGGTCACCGGCACGCAGGGCGGACTGGCCGGCGAACCGCGCTACGTCGTCCAGGACCCGGCTTTCGGGCACCAGCAGGCGGATCGGCTCCGATCCGTCGGCCCAAGCCCGCAGCAGGGTCGGTACCGAAGGCCCGCCGTAGCCGAACAGGGAGATTTGCGTCCGTTCGCCCGAGGGCGGCTCGCATTCCCAGCAGGACCAGGCCGTCGCCCGGGCCTCGGCGCTGCCAAGGAAGCTCAGGCGCTGCTGCGCGAGGTGGCGTTCCTCCAGCAGGCCGCCGGTGCCCGCAGTGAATCCCGGGAAGAAGAAGAACCGGGTGAGGGGCAGTCGGGGGTGAGGCGACGGCACCCGGTGGCAGTCCTCCACCCAGTCCTCGGCGCTGAGGTATTCCAGATTGATCCAGACCGGGCGGGTAGGGCGCTTCGACATCGCCTCGAGGTAGGCGGGTGGGGCCCGCGAGCCGAAGGCATCGATGACGACGTCGGCCGGTCGCTCGAAGCGCATGGCCTCCACCCAGCGGTGCACCGTGATGTCCTCCACCGACTGGGTAGGCGCGTCCGCGTCGACGGCCGGGCACAGGCGCCGGAAGGACTCGAGGTCGTCGACGTAGAGAGTGACGGCCATGCCGTGCTCTTCGCGCAATTGCCGCGCGAGCCGCCACGACACACCGATGTCGCCGAAATGGTCGACGACATTGCAGAAAATGTCCCAGCGGGTAGCCGGGCTCGCCGGCACGGGGGCCCGGGGCGCCGGGTCAGTACTTGACCGAGCAGCCATAGGCGGCGGTCGACGGCTGGCTCACGGGCTTGCCGGCCATGGATTCGTCGAGCGCGGCGGCGACGTAGTTGCGGGCGGTCTTCACGTCCTCGGGCCGCCAGGTGGGCGCATCGTCGATCGCGCCGGCGTAGATGACCTTTCCCTTGGGATCGACGACGAACATGTGAGGTGTGGCTTTCGCGCCATAGGCGCGGCCCACATTGCCGTCCTCGTCCAGGAGGAACGCGCTCGGCGCCATCTGCCAATCCTTCATCACACCCTGCGCCCGCACCGGATCGCGGTAGTCCGAACTCTTCGGATTGGTGGAACTGATGGCGAGCCACACCACGCCGCGGTCCGTGAACTTCCGCTGGAGCGACTGCATGTTTCCGCTCTCGTAGTGCTTCTGCACGAACGGGCAGCCCTGGTTGAACCACTCGAGCACCACGTACTTGCCGCGATAGTCCGCCAGGCGCAGCGACTTTCCGGTGACGTCGGTGAGCTTGAAGTCCGCGGCGGGTTGGCCGGGCACGGCAGCGGCGGACACCGGCAGCGAGACACAGGCGAGCAGGGCGGTCAGAGCAACGATCTTCATGATGGCAATCCCCAGGGTTTCAGCGATTCGGTCCGGCGGCGCGGTCGAGCGCGGCGAGGACGATCTCGCGCGTCAGCAATTCCGGAAGCAGTTCCGGCGCGCCGCCCCCGGCGGGGTAGACGACATACACCGGGACACCGCTTCGTCCGAGGCGCGCGAGGGCGCGGGTGATGGCTTCGTCCCGGTGGGTCCAGTCGGCGCGCATCCGCGCTACGCCGCGGGCCGCGAAAGCCTGCTCGACAGACTCCGACTGCAGCACCACCCGCTTGTTGACCTGGCAGGTGACGCACCATGCCGCGGTGAAGTCGACGAACACGGGGCCCTTGGCGCGGAGCTTGTCGAGTTCACCGTCGGAGAATGCCGACCACCCCGCTGTCGTGGCGGCTGCCTTGCCCGCCTGGGCTTCACCGGACGGCCATGCGAACCAGAGCGAACCCACGCCAAGCAGGGCGGCAAAGGCGACACCTGCCGGTTGCGCAAGGCCGCCGAACCGGCGCCACGCCCAGATGGCCGCGGTGAGCAGGACGAGGCCTACCAGCAGCTTCGCGGCGGCCGTCACGCCGAGCTGCTCGCCGAGGACCCACACGAGCCACACGACCGTGAGATACAGCGGGAAGGCGAGGAACTGCTTCAGCGTCTCCATCCACCGCCCCGGTCGTGGCAGCCAGCGTGTCAGCGCGGGGAACAGGGAGAGCAGGACGTAGGGCAGACCCATGCCCAGGGCGAGCGCGGTGAACACCGCCATGGCGAGCGCGGCGGGCTGCGTCAGAGCGAACCCCAGCGCAGCGCCCATGAACGGTGCGGTGCAGGGTGTCGCCACCGCGGTGGCGAGCATGCCGGACAGGAAGGCGCCCGAGAGGCCGGTCTTCGTGGCCACGTTGCCCGCGACGCTCTGCACCTTCATGCCGATCTCGAACCACCCGCTCAGGTTGAGGCCCAGCACAAAGAACAGCACCGCCAGCGCGGCCACGATGGGCGGGGACTGGAGCTGATACCCCCAGCCGAGGGCCTCGCCGCTCGCGCGAAGGGCGAGCAGCACGCCGGCGATGATCCAGAAGCACACCACGATGCCCGCCGCGAACGCGAGGCCGTGATTGCGCAGATCGGCGCGATCGCCGTGTGCCTGATCGACGAAGCCCAGCACCTTGATGGAGACGACCGGGAACACGCAGGGCATGAGATTGAGGACCACGCCACCGCCGAAGGCGAGAACCAGGGCCATCAGCAGTCCGATGGTTGCCGTTGGCGCCGAGGCGGAAGCCTGGATGTCGGCGGCCGAAACCGTGGACGCCGGCGCGACGGCGGTCACCGTGGGCGCACCGCCCGGATAGTCCATGGCGACCTGCCATGCCTTGCGGCCGCCGGAGCCTTCGACGACCAGGAGACCGCTGAGCGACTGCACCTGGCCCTTGAAGCCCGGCGCGGCGACGAGCAGCAGGCGCAGTCCGTCAGAAGTCTTCTCGAGGGTCTGCGGCGACGGGTTGTCGAGGATCTCGGGCGTGTCGGGGAAGAAGCTAAGCGTCTCGACGCCGGGCCGGTCGGCTTCCGGCGGTGTCGCGTCGATCACGATGTACCGCTCAGTGACGGACGCCTTCGTGCTCCAGGCGCCAGACTCGACCGGGAGCGCGGCCCGGGCTTTCGCGATCGGTTCGCCCCATTGGTCGTGCGGAGTCGACGCCCCCGCGGCGGTGGGTACTTCCAGCGACAGCGACGTGCCGCCCGGCAGGCAGATCTCCTTGCAGATGAGCCAGTCCGCCTTGGCCTTGAGCGGCAGAGGCTGGCCCGCCGGCCAGTTCGCAGGGACGGCGATCTCCGTGAGCAGGAAGATCTCGCCTTCGTACCCGTAGTTGGTCAGCGGACCGACCGGGATCCGTTCGGGGACGGGCCAGAGGATCGGACTGGCTTTCACGCCCTCGGGCAGTTCCCAGGTGATGCGGGTGGGCATGCCCGAGTCGCCCGGGTTGCGCCAGTAGGTGTGCCACTCCGGCTCGTGCTTCAGGCGCAGCGCCACGGTAAGCGCCTTGCCGGGTTCGGCGTGGCGCTGCGCGGCCACCAGCTCGGCCTCGGCATGGGGTGTCTGGACCGGCTCGGCCACTACAGGCCAGGCCATCAGGGTCAGCAGGAAGAGGATGAGGATTCTGGGCATCGGAAGGGCGGAGGGTCTCGCGGCCCCGTTGCTATGACGTGAGACAGCCCGGGGAGTTCGTCGGACCCGAATGATACGGGCTCCGCTGCCCGCAGGACCGGACCCCGGGCGCCGGACTGCCCGCGCGACCCAAGGTCGCCCGGGAGGCCGTCGACTTTCGGGACGGCTTCGCCGAGTCGCGGTACTGGTCCCGATGTCGACCCGCTGCGATCAGACCGCGGTGTCGGGAAATGGTCCCGATGCAGGGCGGGAGAGGTTCGGTGGTGCCGAGGCGTCCGGTGCACTACCGTCGGGACAGCGCTGGCGGGTGAGCCGACAAGGGCACTCCCGGCGCAGATCCAGAACGAAACGCGGTATACAACGAAAACACGAGACCTGTCCCACGGCTGTCCTTCGATGCGTCGAGCTTCCGCACCGACCTTCTTCGGCGCCGGCACGTGCGCGTCAGCGCAGAAGAAGTGGCTGTCCGAAAGCCACCAGTCCGGTCCAGGCCTTGTTCCCGTTGCATCGCGTCCGTCGCGGATTGGCATCCAATGACCAGACCGGAGGGACCTACCCCATGAGATTTACTCGAACCATCGTCGCGGCCTCGCTCGCGGCACTCTGCAGCCCCGTCTTCGCCGGCGGTTTCGTGATGCTGCCCGAGACCAGCCCGCTGCGCGTGACCGGTGTGAACAACCCCGCGTCCGACCCGCTCTTCCTCGGTGATGGCTGGACGCCGGAAGCCAACGGGTACACCCGTGTTGCCCGCCGTATCAGCTCGGTGCTGTACGACGGCAACGACATCGGCCTGTTCCAGGACTTTGTGTACCGTAGCAACGCCGACAACACGCTGGTGTTCGCCTCGCAGTTCACCCTCGAGGTGGAGGAGCAGAACGGTTACGTGCTCGAAGTGAACGACATCTTCCGCCGGGGCTTCGCGGGCTACGACGTGTCCGTGGCATGGTACGGCGAAGGCGATCGCCTCCGCAGCGCGGCGCATTCCACCACCGGCCGCACCCGCCCGCAGGCCGGTGACGTCTTCAGCGACGACATCGTCGATCTGCGCATCGACATCTCCATCGAGGAAGAAAATCCCGTCACGGCCTGGTACCTCATCAAGACCAACGCGACGGCGTTCGACTACCTCGAAGGCGCGGTCAGCATCACCCAGGCGGCGGGTGCCCTACCGAACGATGACGATCCCCCTTTCAGGGCGGCCACGTTCGAAGGCTTTGCGCCGGTCCCGGTGCCGGAGCCGTCCGAGTACGCCATGCTTCTGGCCGGACTGGGGATCCTCGGCGTCGCCAACGCCCGCCGCAAGCGCCGCAACTGATCCACCCCTGCGTTTCCACTCGTTCATTGAAGGCGCCGGAAGCTTCCGGCGCCTTTTTTTTCGATGCGAGTTCCCGACTGCCGTCACCGTGGCGAAGGTGAGCGACGCTTCGGGACCGACGACGCGGAGACCCTTCAGCCCCTGCCGCGGTCCGGTTCCCGATGACCCAGCAGGACCGCGGCGCCGAGGACCAGATAGACCACGAACGCGATCCGGGGCATGTCCAGCAGACTGTCGCCGGTGCCGACCACGAACACCCCGATGAGGCTGCCGAGTACCGCGGGTGCCAGCGGGTCATCCCGGAGCTTGCCGAGCGTCACTCGCCACAGCGCGAGGGCGCAGAGGAGCGAGAACAGCGCGAAGCCTGCGATGCCCTGCTCGAACAGCAGATGCACCGCCAGGTTCTTGGCGTGCCACGGCATGTGGTGCCGGTCGCTGGAGAAGAACCAGCGGGCACCGCCATTGGCGAAGGTCGGGTTGGCGATGAGCTGTGCGCCTTGGGCATCGAACAGTTCGATCGACGAGATCTCCGCCGCGGTCCCCGGCGACGCGAGCGCGAGGGAGAAGGTGATGAAGCGCTGGGCGAGAGGGAATCCTCGCGTGGGCGCGGTGTCCCCCTGCAGCGGCCACTCGAAGGTGTGCCACTCGCCGACCGCATGGGCGATCTTGTTCAGGCCGACGAGGCACGCTTCGTTGTAGAGCAGGTGCTTCTCGCAGACCTCCGCGTGCAGATCCACCGGCACCTTGGTCCGCATGCGCACCCGGACCCGCGCGTTGCCGCCGGGTTCGTCGATGCGCTGAGACACCCGAAAGATCTCGCCCCATCCGAGCACGTGCTTGCCGCTCGTGAGCAGCATGCGCCAGGCACCGTCGTCGCGGGTCCACAGCACCGTCCCGGTCTGGTCCTCCTGCGAGCCCGAGAGCAGGCGCGAGGCGGCGTAGCGGCCGAGACCCCTCCCGACGATCTCGTCCGCCGGGCCGTGCAGCAGCGCCAGTGCGCCCTGCGCGTGGGTGACCCGGGTGCCGAAGTCGTTTTCCAGGGAAGACCATCGGTCTCCCATGTAGCTCCCCCCCGAGAAGACCGCCACCACGAGCCCGACCATCCCAAGCATGCCGCCGCGGACGGCATGCCCGCGGAGCGACGCGGGCCACGGGCTGCGTCCCGCGGCCGCTGCGATGGCGATGACCAGGGGGGCAATCGCGGCCACCAGTCCCGAGCCGGACGCCGAGGACGTCTCGCCCCAGTACATCGATATCCAGGCGATACCCGGGCTCAGACCCACGACGCTCGCCAGCAGCAGCACGGCGGCGGGGGGCCACGGGGCCTGCCCCTCCCGCAACCGCCACAGCGCAAGCACCGTGGCGATGACGGCGGCGCCCGCCAGTGCGACGTACCCGAGGTACGCACCCTTGGGCAGTAACTGATAGATGCCCCAGTAGGCTGCGGCGAGGACGGCACCGCCTGCGATCCCGACGACACGCAACGCCACCGGCATTCCGGGCACGGCCGCGACGGCAGCAGGCAGCAGCGCGAAAACGCCGAGTGCGGCGGCGAGTCCGCGGTATCCGCCCACCGGAAACACGCTGAAGGCGGCGGCGGCGAACGCGCACAGCAGTGCGATCGTGGCCACGACGCTGCCGGTGCGAACATCGCTGCGGTTTCGCGCCGATTGCCGCAACCACGCGATCGCGACGAGGGCGAGACCGAGCGGCACGCCGACATACACCACGCGCGAGAAGGAGGTGAGGGCCGCGTAACCGCCGAGTGCGAGCGCCGCGCCGGAGAAGATCCAGCCGGCCGGCGAACGGGCGCGCAGCAGCGCCACCGCGGCGAACGGGAACGCGAGCACCAGTGCCGCGTCCAGTGCCGCCCCGCCGACGTGCATCTCCCAGAAGAGGCCGGTGGCCCGGTAGTCCGTCGTGAAATTCGTGAGGCCCGTGTTCGCGAAGCGCTCCCAGACGACCGTCAGGCCGATGGTGGCAAGCATGCCGGTCATGCCCGCGAGGAAGTGCTCCGTCGTGGGGTCCGACCGGCGATCCTGCTGGCGCAGCCAGAGCGGCAGAAGGAGCAGCACCAGCGGCAGACTCTTCGCGAGTCGCACGGAGTTCAGCGGTTCGTAGTAGCCCTGCCACCATCCCAGGACGAGGCCGCCCGCGTCCGCAATCCCGCGTTCCATGCTCACGAACAACGACATCAGATAGGCGGCGAGCACTGCCGCCCCCAGCAGAGCGCCTATCGACTGCGTGCGGCCGGTGCGGGGCGGGCCGGTCATGGTCCAGCGCGCGTAGCCGCCTGCGGCCGCGGCGAGCGCGAGGAGATCCAGTTCCTCCACGACCAGCCACCCGGTCCAGGGCATGCCCCCGATCAGAGGCAGCAGGGGGAGCAGCCAGCGCGGCCAGGCGCCGGGCAACCATGCCGTGAGCGCAATCGCCAGCGCCATGGGCAGCAGGAACCAGACCCCGAACGTCGGGTGGTGGACCGCGAGCAGGCAGCCCGCCGCGAGCGATGCCAGCGAGGCCGCCGCGCTCGCGAGGCGCAAGAGCACCGAGGACGGTTCCGAAGTCGCCTCCTCGGAGCGGGAGCGGCGTCGCCGACGGCGAACGCGTTGTACTTCCGGGGCGCGCTCCACCGGGGACGATCCCTCTTCCGGATTTCCCGGAGACGTGGGAAGGTCGTTCATGTTCGTTCCGGTCCGGCGGGCGAAGCTGCCATCGGCGAGGAGAGCCGGACAGGAATGCGGCGCGGCCCGAACGCCCCGCGGAAACGTTCGAAGCGGCCGGGGATCTCGGTGGCGCAATGGGGGCAGTGGCCACCTGGCGTGAGGTGGTACGCGCGGATGTCGTGCCAGTCACGCGTGACGAGCGCCTCGTGGCAGCGGGGGCAGAAGGTCGTGCCGCCGGTGGCGTCGTGCACGTTGCCCGTGTAGACATAGCGCAGGCCTTCGGCCATCGCGATGTCCCTGGCCCGGGTCAGCGTGGACGCGGGGGTGCGGGGTCTATCCTGCATGCGGTAGTCCGGGTGGAAGGCAGTGAAGTGCAGCGGCACGTGTGACCCGAGATCCTTTGCCACCCAGGCGGACAGTGCTGCGAGTTCGGCGTCGCTGTCGTTCGCGCCCGGGATGAGCAGCGTCGTGATCTCGACCCACACGTCCGTCTCGTGCACGAGGTAGCGCAGCGTGTCGAGCACCGGTGCGAGGTGAGAACCGGTCTGGCGGACGTAAAAGTCCTCGGTGAACGCCTTCAGATCGACGTTCGCGGCGTCCATGTGCGCGTAGAACTCGCGGCGCGGTTCGGCGTGCATGTAGCCCGCGGTCACGGCGACCGACTTCACGCCGCGGTCCCGGCAGGCCTGTGCCACGTCGATGGCGTACTCGGCGAAGATCACGGGGTCGTTGTACGTGTAGGCGACGCTCCGGCATCCGCCGTGCACCGCGGCGTCCGCGATGGCTTCCGGACTCGCGCGGTCCATGAGGCGGTCCATGTCCCGCGATTTGGAGATGTCCCAGTTCTGGCAGAACTTGCACGCGAGGTTGCAGCCGGCTGTGCCGAACGACAGAACCGAGGTGCCTGGGTAGAAATGGTTGAGCGGCTTCTTCTCGATCGGATCGATGCAGAAGCCGGACGAGCGCCCGTAGGTGGTGAGCACCATCCGGTCCCCGGTTCGCGCGCGGACGAAGCACGCGCCGCGCTGACCGTCGTTCAGCCGGCAGTCGCGCGGACACAGGTCGCACTGCAGACGCCCGTCTTCCGCGGCGTGCCACCAGCGGGCGGGATGCGACTCGCCTTCGAGGGCCAGGGTCACTTCGTCTCGTTCCAATGCTGCACCGTGTAGCGGGAAATGCGCAGATCCGCCGTGCGGATGTCCGCCGGGAGCCCCGCCTTGCGCTTCAGATGCGCGAGGAAGTCGCGGGGGTCGGGCAGCGATTCCCAGACCTGCGGGAGGAAGGTGCCGCGGTGCGGCCCGTGTTCGAGGATGAGCCCGTCGACGCCGGGCCGCAGCTGGCGCAGCAGGTCGGCCTCGTCGGTGAAGCGAATCGGCTCCGCGGCGGACAGGACACTCACCTCCAGGTCGACCTCGTCGAACTCGCGCAGCGACAGCGGCCGGAAGCGCGGGTCGAGAAACGCCGCGGAGCGCGCGTTCTTCTCGACGTCTTCGCGCAGGGGCCGCTGGGGGGTGAGGCTGCCGATGCATCCGCGCAGCTCACCCTGTTTGTGCAGCGTCACGAACACGGCGCCCGGCTCCTGCAGCCAGGGGGCGTCGGTGCGGACCTGGCGATCGAGGCCGAGCTGCCGGGCGATGGCCGCCCGCGCGATCCGAAGCAGCGTCGTGCCGCGGTCCTCGCCCTTCGCCTCCGTTGTGCTGCCCGGCACCCCATCGAACAGCGCGATGGACGCATAGCCCACCACGCGCTGGCGATCGCCAGCCGTGTCGCCGGAGTTCCGCAGGTCGAGGAGTTGCGCCTGCATGCCTCGGCGCCGGGCTGCAAGCAGCAGGCCGTTGACGGGCGCCGCGCCGCAGGCCTCGTGCGGGTCGATATCCGTCGAGAAGGCCAGCATGCGTCGCACCGTGCTCTGGTCTGTGCGTTTCGCGGCGTCGTACGGCTGATAGTGGGAGAGGTCCGAACTCACGACGATGAGCGTCTCCGGTCCGCCCCAGAGCCGGTCCAGCACTTCGGCAACTTCGTCAGGGCTCGCACGACCCACGGCCAGCGGCAGCAGCCGGAAGGTGCCCAGCGCCTCCACGAGAAAGGGCAGGTGCACCTCCAGCGCATGTTCCTGCGCGTGGGCCTGCGGGCTGACCACGACCTGCGGGAGGTCGGCCAGGGCCGCGGCTGCCTCCGCATCGACCGGAACTTCGCCCAGCGGCGTCGCGAAGCGGTCTGCCCCGGGCAGCGCCAGTCCGTGAACGGCGACGCGATGCGTCGGTCCCAGCAGCACCACCGTGCGGACCTTGTCACGCAGCGGGGCCAGGCGCGCGTAGGCGCTGGCCGCCACCGGCCCCGAGTACACGTATCCCGCATGGGGAGCGATCAGTGCCTTCGGCACCGCCACGGCGCCGTGGGGCTGCGCTTCCGCCAGCAGGGTGCGGACGTCCCGCCGCAGCGCGACCGGATCGGCGGCGTAGAACTGTCCGGCCACAGCCGGCGGACGTGTCGTGACCTGCATCGATGAAACCTCTCTGGGGGTACCCGGGCAGCGTAGCGCCGGGGTCTGCCGCCCGCAACCGCGGTCTTTCCCGGTTTGCCGGCGTTGACCGCACTGCAGCACGTCGCTTACATTGCTGACCAATCAGTCAATAACAAGCTCCATGCCCAAGACCGCTTCGCCGGCGCTCACCCGCTGGACCCGCCGCAAGGAAGCCCGTCCCGCCGAACTCCTGGCCGCCGCGCTCGACATCTTCGTCGAGAAGGGCTACGCCGCCACCCGCCTCGACGACGTCGCCGCCCGGGCCGGTGTCAGCAAGGGCACCCTGTACCTCTACTACGACAGCAAGGAGAGCCTTTTCAAGGCCGTGATCCGCGGCGGGCTGGTGCCGGCCATCCAGCGCGGCGAGAAAGTCTTCGAGGCACACTCCGGCCCCATGACCGAACTCCTGGAGAAGATCATCTTCGGCTGGTGGGAAGAGGTCGGCACTTCCCAGCTTGGCGGCATTCCCAAGCTCATGTTCGCCGAGGCCAAGAATTTCCCGGAACTGGCGGACTTCTACTACACCGAAGTCATCAGTCGCGGATACGGGCTGGTGCGCAAGGTTCTGGAGGCCGGGCGCGATCGCGGGGAGTTCATCGCGATCGATCCCGAGTACGGTACCCGGCTCGTCCTGGCACCCCTGGTTTTCCTGCTCCTCTGGCGCCACTCCTTCAGCATGTGCGAGCGTCAGCCGATCGATCCCGAGAAGTACCTGGGCATCCACATGCGACTCGCGATCGACGGCCTTCGCGCCAGACCCGCCGCGGGTGCCTCCGCGTTGCCGGAGGCCCGATGAGCGCCGCCCCCGGCCGGCGCGGTCCCTGGACGCGCAGGATCCTGCTGGCGATCGCGGTCGTGGCGCTTGCCGGCGGCGGGGCGTGGGCCCTCAAGCACCGCGGCGCCCCGAAGACCGACGCCGCCAGACCCGCCGAGGCGCGGGTCATGGAGCTCGCCCCGGTCGACCTGGGCGAAGTCACGCAGGGACCCCTGCAGCACACGATTCCCCTGTCGGGCACCTTGCGGCCGTATGCCAAGACCCTGGTCAAGTCGAAGGTGGCCGGGGAACTCCGGGAACTCCGCGTTCGCGAAGGCACCACGGTGCGTCGCGGTGAACTGATCGCCGAGATCGACGACACCGAGCTGCGGGCGCGTGTCGCCGAGAAGCGGGCGGGACTGGAAGCCTCCCGTGCGCAGCTGAGCCTCGCCCGGAAGAACTGGACGATGAATGAACAATTGCTGGAGCAGAAGTTCATCTCGCGCAACGCGGCGGACACCGTGGCCAGCACGGTGGAGGTGGCGCAGGCCAATGTCCGAGTGGCCGAGGCTCAGCTCGAACTGGCGCGCAAGGCCGCTGCCGATGCCCGCGTGTTCGCGCCGATGGGTGGCATCGTCGCAGAGAGATTCAGCCAGCCCGGCGAGAAGCTGCCGGTCGACGCCCGCATCGTCTCTCTCGTCGACCTGTCTCGCCTCGAGCTGGAGGCGGATGTTCCCGCGTCCGACATCGGGATGGTGGCCGTGGGGGCGAGCGTCGCCTTCCGGATCGAGGGCATGTCCGAGAAGGGGTTCGTCGGCCGGGTGGAGCGCATCAATCCCACCGCCGATGACCGCTCGCGCGCGGTGAAGGTCTATGTGGTCCTCGACAACGCAGGCCGCGAATTGAAGGGGGGCATGTTCGCCAAGGGACAACTGCTCGCGGGTACCGTGGATGCCGCGGTCCTCCTGCCGGTCGCCGCGGTGCGCGAGGAGGGCGGAGAGGCCTTCGTCCTGGTCGTCGCCGACGGGCTTGTGAGCCGCAGGGTCGTCCGCCTCGGCGCGCGGGACATCGCCCGCGGCGTGGTACAGGTGCTGGAGGGCCTGACACCGGGGGCCAGGGTACTGAACGCGAATCTCGGCAACGTGCGGCCCGGCGACCGCGTCCGGGTGGGCCCGGCCAAGCCGGCTGCCTGAGTCTCCGGACCGAACGCCATGTGGTTCACCCGCGTCAGCATCGGCAACCCCGTCTTCGCCACGATGCTCATGCTCGGGATTCTGGTCCTGGGGGTGTTCTCCTACGGGCGCCTGTCCGTGGAGCAGTTCCCGTCGGTCGACTTCCCGGTGGTGGTGGTCAACACGCGCTACGTCGGCGCGGCGCCCGAGGTGGTGGAGTCCGACATCACCCGTCGCATCGAGGAGGCCGTCAACACCATCAGCGGCCTGAAGACGCTCACCTCCCGATCGTACGAAGGCCAGTCGCTGGTCATCGCAGAGTTCGACCTCAAGACGGATCCGTCACGGGCCGCGCAGGATGTGCGCGAGAAAGTCGCCGGTGCGCGCGCCGCCTTCCGCAAGGAAGTGGACGAGCCCGTCGTGTCGCGATTCAACCCCGAGGAGTTCCCGATCCTGTCGCTCGCGCTGAGCTCGCCCACGCGGAGCCTGCGCGAGATCACGATGCTCGCGGACCAGGTCGTGATGAAGCGCGTGGAAAGCGCCCGCGGCGTGGGACGGGTCACCCGGGTCGGCGGGACGCGCCGCGAAGTGCAGATCGTGCTGCGCCCGGCCGAGATGGAATCCCTCGGTGTGGGCGTGGACCAGGTGATCCGCGCGATCCGCGAGGAAAACCAGGAACTGCCCGCCGGCGCGCTGTCGTCGAACGAGTCGGAGCGGCTCGTGAAGGTGCAGGGCCGGATCCGCGACGTGGCGCAGTTCCGCGACATCATCGTCGCGCGGCGCGGCGGCTCGCCGATCTACCTGTGGCAGGTGGCGCAGGCCGTCGATGGCCAGCAGGAGGAGGAGAGCGTCGCACTCATCAACGGCACGCCGGGCGTGGCGATCGACATCGTCAAGGCACAGAGCGCCAACACGCTCGACGTGGTGGCGGGCGTGCGCAGCGTCGTCACCGAACTCGTGTCCCAGCTGCCGCCTGACGTGAAGATCTCCTTCGTGCGCGACACCTCGCAGGGCATCCGCAATTCCGTCGCCAACGTGCGCAGCACGATCGTCGAGGGCGCCGGCCTCACGGTGCTGATCGTGTTCCTGTTCCTGCGCTCCTGGCGCAGCACGGTGATCACCGGGCTCACGCTGCCGATCGCGCTGATCGGCACCTTCACGGCGATGTACGCGCTGGGCTACTCGCTCAACGTGATGACGCTCATGGGCATGTCCCTGAGCGTCGGCCTGCTCATCGACGACGCCATCGTGGTGCGCGAGAACATCGTGCGCCACCTCGGCATGGGCAAGGACCACCGCCAGGCCTCGCTCGACGGCACGAACGAGATCGGCCTCGCGGTGCTCGCCACGACCTTCACCATCTGCGCGGTGTTCGTGCCGGTCGCCTTCATGGGCGGGATCATCGGACGCTTCTTCTACCCGTTCGGCATGACCGTCACCTGTGCGGTGCTGCTGTCCCTGCTGGTGAGCTTCACGCTGGACCCCATGCTCTCCAGCGTGTGGCACGACCCCGATGCGCTGGAGACCCGCGGCAGGGGGCCGATCGCGCGGGTGCTGCAGGCGTTCGAGTGGGGCTTCCAGCGGGTGAGCGGCTTCTACCAGTCCATGGTCCGTTGGGCGCTCGTGTGGCGCAAGACCGCCATCGGCATCGCGGCGGCGAGCTTCTTCGGCAGCTTCGCGCTCGTGCCCGCGATCGGCACCGAGTTCCTGCCCGAGGCGGATCTGTCGGAGATCGTCGTGCAGCTCAACACCGCGCCGGGCTCGACGCTGGAGTTCACGCGGGCCAAGGTGCTGCAGGCGGAGGCGGCGCTGCGTGAGTTCGCCGAGGTCGAGCAGACCTATTCCACGCTGAACACCGGCTTCGTGCTGGGCAAGAACTACGGCACCGTGTTCGTGCGGCTCAAGCCGAGGGCCGAGCGCAAGCTGTCGCAGAAGGCGCTCGCGCATCCGTTCCGCGAGCGGCTGGCCCGAATCGCCGGGATCGACGTCACGTACATAGGCCAGTACTCGTCCGTGTCGAGCGGCAAGCCGCTGCAGGTGAGCATCCAGGGGCAGGACATCGCCGTGCTGGAGCGCCTGTCGCGGGAGGTGATGGCGGCCCTGCGCTCGGTACCCGGTCCGGTGGATCTGGACAGTTCCCTGAAGGCTGCGAAGCCCACCCTCGAGGTCCGCCTCGACCGCGAGGCGGCGAGCGACCTCGGCGTCGGACTCGCGGAAGTGGGAGGTGCGCTGCGGCCGCTGATCGCCGGCGAGGCGATCAGCACCTGGAAGGCGCCCGATGCGGAGAACTACGACGTGCGGGTGCGGCTGCCGCAGGAAGATCGCCGCACCGGGGCCGATCTCGAACGGCTGTACGTCGCGCGGTCCGCAGTGGACGGGGAGGCCCGGATGATCGCCCTGCGACAGGTCGCGCAGTTCGTCCCGGCGACGGGACCCACGCAGATCAACCGCCGGGATCTTCAGCGCGAAGTGCTCGTGTCGGCCAACGTGCACGGCCGGCCGGCCGGGGACGTGAGCAAGGAACTGAAGGCTAGGCTCGCGGACATCGCCATTCCGCCGGGCTACCGCTTCGTGATGGGTGGCTCCGCCAAGGATATCGCCGAGACGTCCGCCTACGCGGTCCAGGCGCTCGCCCTGGCGGTCGTATTCATCTATCTGATTCTGGCATCCCAGTTCCGCAGCTTCCTGCAGCCAGTTGCTATCATGGTGTCGCTGCCGCTGTCGCTGATCGGGGTCCTGGGGGCGTTGCTCCTGTGGCGCAGCACGCTCAACATCTTCTCGACGATCGGCTTCATCATGCTGATGGGGCTGGTCACGAAGAACGCGATCCTGCTGGTGGACTTCGTGAACCAAGCTGTTGCCCGCGGCGACGACCGGACCCACGCGATTCACGAGGCGGCGAGGGTCCGGCTGCGCCCGATTCTGATGACGACGGCGGCCATGGTGTTCGGCATGCTGCCCCTGGCGCTCGGCGTCGGGGAGGGCGCCGAGACGCGCGCCCCGATGGCCCACGCGGTCATCGGCGGGGTGCTCGCCTCGACGTTCCTGACGCTGCTGGTGGTACCGGTGGTCTACACCTATCTCGACGACTTCGAGAAGTTCCTTCGCAGACGTTGGGGCGGCTCCGTGCCGCAGGACACCGCCCCAACGGGACCGGCGCGCGCCGGCCAGGAAGAGGAAATGCTCCGATGAAGACAACGACAGGCACGGGCCCCATGGCCAGGATGCTTCCCGCACTGCTGTTGCCTCTGGCGCTTGCCGCCTGCAAACCCGAGGCGAAGCCGGTGGAGGCGCCGCGGGCAGTCAACGTGGTGCGCGTGGAGGCGGGCAACGGCACGCTGTCCGCGAGCTACACGGGCGACATCCGCGCGCGCTACGAGACCGCACTCGGTTTCCGGGTGCCCGGCAAGGTCGCCGAGCGCATGGCGGAAGTCGGCGATGTCGTGAAGCGCGGCCAGGTGCTCGCGCGGCTCGATCCCGGCGACCAGAATCTCGGCATCGAGGGGGCGCGGCAGGGCGTGGCGGCGGCGGAAGCCTCGCACACCCAGGCCAAGGCCGATCTCGCCCGCTTCGGCGATCTCTTCCGGCAGGGCTTCATCAGTGCGGCCGAGTACGACCGGCGCAAGGCTGCCTTCGACGTCGCGGCCGCCCAACTCTCGCAGGCGCGAGCCCAGCTCTCCGTTAATCGCAACCAGGCCGACTACACCACGCTGCGCGCGCAGGAGGACGGCGTGGTCACGGCGATCGCTGCCGAGGCCGGACAAGTGGTCGCCGCCGGTCAGCCGGTGTTCCGCATCGCCCGGCCCGGGTTCAAGGAGGTGGCGGTCAGCATTCCCGAGAATCGGCTGAACGAGCTGAAACGCGGCGCCGAAGTGCGGGTGAATCTGTGGGCCTCGCCGGATCACCTCTACAAAGGGCGTGTGCGTGAAATCGCGCCGAGCGCCGATGCCATCACCCGGACCTACCTCGCCAAGATCTCGCTGCTCGACCCGGACGATCAGGTGCAGCTCGGCATGACAGCCAACGTGTTTCTCGACGTGGCGGCGGACGCGAACACGGTGCGGCTGCCGTCCACGGCGCTCTACCAGAAGGGGTCGGACACGGCCGTGTGGATCGTCGATCCGGCGGCGAGTCAGGTGAGCCTGCGTCCGGTGAAGGTGGGGCGCTTTGCCGATGATCACGTCACCATCGTCGCGGGCCTGAAGCCCGGCGACACGGTGGTGCGCGCCGGCGTGCAGAAGCTGTTCCCCAACGAGAAGGTCCGCATCCTCGCGCCCCGCGCCCCATGATCCCGACCCGCCCCAATCTTTCGCGGTGGGCACTGGAGCATCCGGTGCTCACGCTGTACTTCATGATCGCGTTCGCCGTGGCGGGCGCCATGTCCTACCTGAATCTCGGCCAGGCGGAGGACCCGGAGTTCACCTTCAAGATCATGGTGGTTCGGGCCATGTGGCCCGGCGCGACCGCGCGCGAGGTGGAGCAGGAGGTCACCGAGCGCATCGAGAAGAAGCTCCAGGAAGTCCCCTACCTCGACTACACCCGGAGTTTCTCGCGGCCGGGCGAGTCGCTGATCTTCGTGTACCTGAAGGATGGCATCCCGCCCAAGGAAGTCCCCAACTCCTGGTATCAGGTCCGCAAGAAGCTCTCGGACATCCGCTTCTCCATGCCTTCCGGCGTGCGCGGGCCGTTCTTCAACGACGAGTTCGGCGACACCTTCGGCAACATCTACGCGTTCACGAGTGACAGCTATGGCTTCGCGGAGATGCGCGACTACGTGGAGGACATCCGCCGCGAACTGCTGCAGGTGCGCGACGTCGGCAAGGTCGACATCCTGGGCGAGCAGGCCGAGAAGATCTGGATCGAGATGTCGCACCGCAAGCTGACGACGCTCGGCATCGACCCGCTGTCGCTGTTCCAGGTGCTGCGTCAGCAGAACGAGATGACGCCCTCCGGAAACTTCGAGACGCGCGACGACAAGGTGTTCGTGCGCGTCAGCGGCGACTTCAAGTCCGTGGAGAGCATCCGCGAGATCGGCATCCAGGCCAACGGCAGGCTGTTCCGGCTGGGCGACATCGCCACGGTCCGGCGCGGCTACACGGACCCGCCCGAGAGCCTGATGCACTTCAACGGCAAGCCGGCGATGGGTCTCGCGGTCTCCATGCGCAAGGGCGGCGACATCATCGCCATGGGCAAGGCGCTGGAAGCCACCATGGGGCGCCTCACGCGCGAGCTGCCGGTCGGCATCGACGTGCACCAGGTCGCCGACCAGCCCACGGTGGTGGGGCGCTCGGTGAACGAGTTCATGCGCACGCTGGGCGAAGCCGTGGTGATCGTGCTGGCCGTGAGCTTCCTGTCCCTCGGGTTCCGCACCGGCATCGTGGTGGCCCTGTCGATTCCGCTGGTCCTGGCCATGACGTTCCTGTGCATGCGCTTCTTCGGCATCGACCTGCAGCGCATCTCGCTGGGCGCGCTGATCATCGCGCTGGGCCTGCTCGTGGACGACGCCATCATCGCGGTCGAGATGATGGCCATCAAGATGGAGCAGGGCTGGGACCGCATGAAGGCGGGAGCCTATGCGTACACCTCGACGGCGCCTTCCATGCTCACCGGCACCCTGGTCACCGCAGCGGGCTTTCTCCCCGTGGGTCTCGCCAAGTCGGACGCAGGCGAGTACACGTTCTCGATCTTCGCCGTCGTGTGCATCGCGCTCGTCGTGTCCTGGTTCGTGGCCGTGCTGTTCATCCCGTACATGGGATACCACCTGCTGCCGGACTACTCGAAGGCGGCCTCGCACGAGGGATTCCTGGCTGGCATGCTGAGGCGCATCACCGGCAAGCGGGCGGCGCCGGTGGCTCACGCGGACCATGGCCCGGGACACGAGCGCGATGTCTACCAGGGGCCGTTCTATCGCCGGTTCCGGGCACTGGTCACCTGGTGCGTGACGTACCGCAAGACCGTCATCGTGCTCACCTTCGGCCTCTTCGTGCTGGCCGTGGCCGGTTTCGGTTTCGTGCAGCAGCAGTTCTTCCCGTCGGCCAACCGGCCCGAACTGGTGGCGGACATCTGGCTCCAGGAAGGCGCCTCGATCACGGCGACCCAGGCCGAGGCGAAGCGCTTCGAGGCGATTCTCGCCAAGGACCCCGACATCGAGAAGTTCGTGAGCTACATCGGTGCCGGGAGCCCGCGGTTCTACCTGCCGCTCGATCAGCAGCTGAACAGTTCCAACCTGGCCGAGTTCGTCGTCACCACGCGTGGCGCGGAGGTGCGGGACGGTGTGCAGGCGCGGCTGGTGCAGGCGCTGGAGACCGAGTTCACGCGCGTACGCTTCCGGGTGAATCCGCTCCAGAACGGTCCGCCCGTGTCCTATCCCGTGGTGTTCCGGGTGATGGGTCAGGACTTCGACGAACTGCGCCGGGTCGCCTTCGCGGTGGCCGACGTGATGCGCGCCAACGGCAATCTGCGCGGTGTTCACCTCGACTGGAACGAGAAGGTGAAGACCGTGAAGCTCGAGATCGACCAGAACAAGGCACGGCTGCTGGGCGTGAGTTCGCAGGAGCTTTCGGCATCGCTGAACGCGTTGCTCACCGGTTTCGCGATCACCGAGTTCCGCGAGCGAGACAAGCTGATCGAAGTGCTCGCACGGGCGCAGGCGGGCGAGCGCCGCGGCCTTGCGGAGATCGGCGACGTGAACGTGCCCACGCAGGGCAACCGCTGGATCCCGTTGTCGCAGATCGCCACCATCAAGTACGAACTGGAGGAGGGGCTCATCTGGCGGCGATCGCGGATGCCCACCATCTCCGTTCAGGCCGATGTCCTCGGGAACATCCAGGCGCCCGTGGTCTCGCAGCAGGTGGAGAACAAGCTCGCCGAGGTCAAGGCCGGGCTGCTGCCGGGCTACCGCATCGAGACGGGCGGCATCATCGAGGAGAGCGCGCAGGGCCAGGGCTCGGTGAATGCGGTGCTGCCGCTCATGCTGATCACCGTGCTGACGCTCCTCATGATCCATCTGCAGAGCGTGGGCAAGAGCGTGCTGGTGCTCATCACCGCGCCGCTGGGCATCATCGGGGTGAGCCTGTTCCTGCTGGTGGGCCGCGTGCCCTTCGGGTTCGTCGCGATGCTGGGCTTCATCGCGCTCTCCGGGATGATCATGCGCAACTCCATCATCCTCGTGGATCAGATCGATCAGGACGTCGCCGAGGGCCACGCGCAGTGGCACGCCGTCATCGAGTCCGCGGTGCGGCGCTTCCGGCCGATCATGCTTACCGCGGCGGCGGCGATTCTCGCGATGATCCCGCTCGCGCGCTCGAATTTCTGGGGGCCCATGGCCGTCGTGATCATGGGCGGTCTGCTCGTGGCGACCGTCCTGACGCTGCTGTTCCTGCCGGCGCTTTATGCGCTGGTGTTCAAGGTGCGCCCGCCGGTCCGGGGCAGTGAGGAGATCGGGGCATGATCGTGAAGCGAGTGGCGGCCGTGGTGGTGGCCTGGTGTCTGATCGGATGGGTCACCTTTTCGCCGGCGCATGCCGACACGCGCTACGGCGTCGCGTCCGCGCATCCGCTTGCCACGCAGGCCGGCGAGGCGGTACTGGCGCGCGGGGGCAATGCCTTCGATGCGGCGGTGGCGGTGGCCGCCGCGCTTGCGGTGGTCGAGCCCTTCTCGTCGGGGTTGGGCGGCGGCGGGTTCTTCCTGCTGCACCGCGCCTCTGACGGTCACGACGTGGTGGTCGATGCGCGCGAGACCGCGCCCGCTGCGGCCTCGAAGGACATGTATCTCGACGCGAAGGGCGAGCCGGATGCGCGGGCTTCGCTCGACGGCGCGCGTGCCGCCGGCATTCCGGGTCTGGTGGCGGGCCTCGATCATCTCGCGAGCCGATACGGGACGAGGCCGGTCGCCGAACTGCTCGCGCCGGCGATTCGCTTCGCCGACGAAGGGTTCGCGGTGGACGGTCGATACGTCGGTGCCGCGGGCTGGCGCGAGAAGGTCATGCAGGCCGACGCGCGGACTGCCTCGGTGTTTCTTCAGGACGGCAAGGTTCCGGACAAGGGGTTCGTCGTGCGACAGGCGGGCCTCGCCAGGACGCTTCGCGCAATCGCTGCGCACGGCCGGGATGGCTTCTACACCGGTGAGGTCGCCCGTGAGATGGCGCGGTCGGTGCGCGCAGCCGGCGGACTCTGGACCGAGGCGGACCTCGCCGGGTACCGCGTGATCGAGCGCATCCCCCACCGGTTCACGTATCGCGGGGCGACCATCATCACGGCGCCACTGCCGTCCAGCGGCGGCCTCACGCTCGACCAGACGCTGGGCATCCTCGAGCAGTTCGACCTCGCCTCATTCTCCGAGACCGATCGCGTGCATCTCGTGGTGGAAGCCCTGCGCCGGGCATTCCAGGACCGGGCGCGCCATCTCGGCGACGCCGACTTCGTCGACGTGCCGGCGGGCAGACTCGCGAGCCCGGGCTATGCGAGGCAGCGGGCAGCAGGCATCGATCCGCAGAAGGCCACGTCGAGTGCCGCCCTGGATGCCGCGCCGGAGTGGCGGGAGGGTGGCCACACCACGCATTTCTCGGTCGTCGATGCCGACGGCAACCGGGTCGCCGCCACCCTCAGCATCAATGCGCCGTTCGGGGCGGGGCTCCTTGCCGGCGAGTCGGGCGTGCTGCTCAACAACGAGATGAACGACTTCGCCATCGCGCCGAATGCGGGCAATCTCTACGGCCTCACGGGGTTCCACGCGAACGCCATCGCGGCCGGAAAGCGGCCACTCTCCAGCATGTCGCCCACCTTCGTGGAGGACTCGCGCGGGGTGCTCGTGTTCGGCACCCCGGGCGGCTCGAGGATCATCACCATGGTCCTGATCGGCCTGCTGGAGCACCTGCATGGCCCCGGCCTCGACCTCGCCCGTGTGGTCGGTGTGCCGCGCTATCACCACCAGTATCTGCCGGACCGCATCGAGGTCGAGCCCGGCCAGTTTCCGGAGGCCTGGGTGGCCGCGCTGAAGGAAAAGGGTCACACGGTCCAGGAAGGGCGGCGCCGCTGGGGCAACATGCAGGCCGTCTTCGTCCACCGGGAGACCGGTACGGTGGTCGTGGAAGGCGATCCTCGCGGCAAGGCGGGCGTCCTGTTCTAGGGAAGGTCCGAACCACCTACGCGGCACCCGCCGGAAATCCCGCGCGATGTGTCAAAATCCCGGGATGACAACGCGATCGATCGACGACACGCATGCTCTCGCGTAGACGTCTGCTGCTCGCCACCGCAGGCCTCTGGGCCGGGGGTGCCCGCGCCCGCCCGGACGTGGGGCCGGCTGCGCTGCCCGAAGGCACCCTGTCGTCGTCCACCTACGACACGCTGCCCGGCAAGCTTCCCCTCATCAAGAAGTCCTTCCGCCCGCCGAATTTCGAGACGCCCGCGCGCGTTCTGGGCGAGGCGTTCACGCCCAACGAGGCGTTCTTCGTCCGATACCACCTGTCTTCCATCCCCGAGGTCGATCCCGCCGCCTGGCGGCTGGCAGTGGGCGGGGAGGCCGCGGCGGGCACGTTGTCCCTCTCTCTCGACGTACTGCGCCGCGAGTTCACGCCGGTGGAAATCGCCGCCGTCTGCCAGTGCTCCGGGAATCGTCGCGGCCTGTCGAATCCGCACGTGCCCGGCGTGCAATGGGGGCATGGCGCGATGGGCAACGCGCGCTGGCGCGGCGTCCGTCTCAAGGAGGTGCTCGAACGGGCGGGCGTGAAGTCCGGCGCGGTCGAGGTCGCGTTCGACGGCACCGATTCCGGCGTGGTCGACAAGACGCCGGATTTCGTGAAGAGCATTCCCGCGTGGAAGGCGCTCGACGAGAACACCCTGCTCGCGTACGAGATGAACGGCGAGCCTTTGCCCCACTGGCACGGCGCGCCGCTGCGACTGGTGGTGCCCGGCTGGACCGCCACGTACTGGATCAAGCATCTCGCGCGGATCGAGGTGCTCGCCCAGCCGCTGACGGGCTTCTGGATGAACCCGGCCTACCGGATCCCCAAGGGCCGGTTTCCGATCGTCGACCGCTTCGTCTCCCAGGAGAACGAGACCACGACGCCCATCACCGAGATGGTGGTGAACTCGCTCATCACGAATCTTCGGGACCGCATGCTGTACCGGTCCCGCACCCCGCTGTTCGTGCGCGGCATCGCATGGGACGGCGGCTACGGCATTGCACGGGTGGACGTTTCGACCGACGGCGGGCGCACCTGGGGCACCGCGGAACTCGGCGAGGACTTCGGTCGGTTCTCCACGCGCCAGTGGTCCTTCGCGTTCGTTCCCGAACCGGGCGACCACGTGGTGATGGCGCGGGCGACCAACCGGCTCGGCGCGAGCCAGAGCTTCGAACTCGTCTTCAACCCGGCCGGCTACCACAACAACGTGGTCCACTCGGTGAACATCCGATGCACGTGATGTCGCGCGTGGCCGCGCAAACCGCCTTTCTGTTGATCGGTCTTTTCGCCGGTGGTGCTGCCACCGGCGGCGAGGATGCGATCACCCTGAAGGACGGCGATGGCCGAGCCCTGGTCGAGACCAACTGTGTGATGTGCCACAGCCTCGACTACATCGAGATGAACTCCCCGTTCCTGGACCGCAAGGGCTGGGATGCCTCGGTGAACAAGATGATCAAGGTGATGGGCGCCCCGGTGAGTCCGGAGGAAGCACAGACCATCGTCGACTACCTGAGCAGCCGATACGGCAAATGAGGTGAGCATGTCCAACGCCGCAAGCCCCGCCATGAAGACCACGTTCCTCGACTTCGAGCAGCCTATCGCCGAACTCGAGCAGAAGGTGGAGGAACTGCGCTACGTGCAGGACGATTCCGCTGTCGACATCTCCGAGGAGATCTCGCGGCTGCAGAAGAAGAGCAACACGCTCACGAAGGAGATCTACGCCAAGCTCTCGGCCTGGCAGATCTCGCAGGTCGCTCGGCATCCCCAGCGACCTTACACGCTCGACTACATCCGCAACCTGTTCACCGATTTCGACGAACTGCACGGGGATCGCGCCTTCGCGGAAGACCCGTCCATCGTCGGCGGCCTCGCGCGCTTCGGCGGCCAGCCCTGCATGGTGATCGGGCACCAGAAGGGCCGCGACACCAAGGAGAAGATCTACCGCAACTTCGGCATGCCGAAGCCCGAGGGCTACCGCAAGGCGCTGCGCCTGCTGAAGACCGCCGAGAAGTTCAGTCTGCCCGTGTTCACCTTCGTCGACACGCCGGGCGCCTACCCCGGTGTCGGTGCCGAGGAGCGGGGCCAGTCGGAAGCCATCGGCCGCAACCTGTTCGTGATGGCTGAACTGCGCGTGCCGATCATCTGTACGGTGATCGGCGAAGGCGGGTCCGGCGGTGCGCTGGCCATCGCGGTGGGCGACTCGATGATGATGCTCCAGTACGCGATCTACTCGGTGATCTCGCCCGAAGGCTGCGCCTCCATTCTCTGGAAGAGCGCGGACAAGGCTCCCGAGGCCGCGGAGACGCTGGGGATCACGGCCACCCGCCTGAAGACGCTCGGGCTGGTGGACAAGGTGATCGGCGAGCCGCTCGGCGGCGCGCACCGTGACCACGGTGCGACGATGCAGGCCGTGCGCAAGGCGCTGGCCGAAGCGCTCAAGGAAGTGCAGAGCAAGTCCGTCGATGATCTCGTCGAGGCCCGCTTCGAGAAGCTGCTAGGGTACGGCAAGTTCAAGGAAGTCGTTCCGTCGCGGTGACGGGCCGGCCGGCGCCCGACCGGGCGCTGCACGACATCGTCGAAGCGTTTCTCTGTGCCCGGGGACTCAACGGCGCCCGCATTGCCATTGCGCTCAGCGGCGGCCTCGATTCCGTCGTGCTCACCGATGTCCTCGCCGATCTGGCCGAGCCGCTGTCGCTGCGGCTTTCCGCCCTGCACGTTCACCATGGCCTGAGTCCGAACGCCGATGCCTGGGCGCAGACTTGCGCCTCCCTGTGCGCCGATCGCGGCATCGGTCTCGCCGTGGAGCGTGTGCGTATCGATCGGGAGGATCGTCGCGGCATCGAAGCCGCTGCCCGTGCCGCGCGTTACGACGCCTTCCACCGTCTCGATGTCGACGCCGTCGCGCTTGCGCATCACGCAGACGATCAGGCCGAGACGGTGCTGCTCCAGTTGCTGAGGGGTGCCGGTCCTCCAGGGCTCGCGGCGATGCCCGACTCGCGCATACTGGACTCGGGTGTGCGCCTGATTCGTCCGCTGCTATCCCTTCCGCGCTCGAAACTCGCTGCGCACGCAAGCGCGCGTGGGCTCGCCTGGGTCGAGGACGAATCCAACGACGACGATCGCTACCGTCGCAATGCTCTCCGGCAGCACGTGTTGCCGATGCTGGAGCAATGGTTTCCGGGCTATCGCACGACGTTCGCCCGCGCCGCGGACAACGCTGCCGATGCTGCCCGGCTTGCGGCGGCGCTTGCCGCCATCGACTTGCCGTCTTGCGAAGCGGGCGACGAACTCCTGGTTTCGGGACTGGCCGCGCTGGACGAGGTGCGGCGGGTCAACGTCGTGCGGCACTGGCTGCGCGCACGCGGTGTCGACGCGCCTTCGCGCGAGTCCGTGCACGCGGGCGTCTCACAACTGCTGACCGCGGGGGCCAACGCCCAGCCGGAGTTCACGTTCGGGAGCCATCGGCTGATGCGTTATCGCGATCGGGTCCGTCTCGTGAGTCGGGAGCGCGGCAAGCAGGGGTGGTCGCTCGACTGGGACGGCGGCGCGAGCGTCGTGCTGCCGGATGGTCGAACGCTGCAGTTCCGTCGGGTCGAGGGGCAGGGGTTGCGCGCAAGCGCGATGGCAGTCGGGGCGGTGCGTCTTGCTGGCCGTACCGGCGGGGAGCGCATGCGCGTCGGCGCGAACCGCCCGAGCAGGACGCTCAAGAACCTGCTGCAGGAAGCCGGTATCCCGGCGTGGGAGCGTGAACGCCTCGTGATCGTCCACATCAGCGATCGTGTGGCCTGGGTGTCGGGCGTCGGAACCGATCCCGATTTTGCAGCAGGCCCTGGCGAGGCGGGTCTGTTGCCGGAAATCGAACTGCCCTAGACGACGCGCATGCGGTTGTTGCGCGCGTTGTGTTCCACCTCCGCGAGTCCCAGAACCTCCAGCACGGGCGGGACATAGTTCGCGAACCGTCCTCGAAGGCCCTTCTTCAGACCATACCAGCCGCCGACCGGATTGCCGGCCGAGCGCGCCCAGGACTCCACCGTGTCGTCCGCGGCGGGCTTCTGCTCGTCGGCGCTGCCGAGCGCCATCCAGTCGCCGCGGGCACGCAGCATCGTGACGAGGTCTTCAATGCAGCGCAGGTGATAGCGCAATTCGGTCTTGCCGACCTGGACCACCAGCGCCGGCGGGTCGAGCGTGTCATCGCGAAAGGCGACGAACTGCGAACCACCGGATGGCGTGTCGAGGAGCCACGGATCGGCGCGGACGCCGGAGCCGTGGACCGGGTTTGTTGCGGGGGAGGAGATCGGCATGGGTCAGTGCTCCGCTTCGGCTCGCCGTTTGAGGGCCGCCGCGAAATCGTCGAAGGCGGGCTGCAGGTCGGGGATGGACTTCCCGATGAGCCCGGACAGCGGACCGCTGAAGGTCTCCTGCATGGAGAAGCGCACGGTATCCGCACGGGTCTGCGTGAGTTCGAATACCCGCTCGCCGCGAAACAGCCCCAGCGGCATGCCGCCCGACCACACCATCCGGTGCGGCGGTGCGAACGCGGAAACTTTCACCGGAAAGGCGCGCTTCGGATTGTCCGCCGGGCGAACGACGATCCGGGCGCCAGGAACGATCGCCCCTTCGACGGACTGAACCGTCGGGTTCCAGTCCGGGTAGTGCACGGAGTCGGTCAGCAGACCCCAGATTCGCGCGGCAGGCGCGTGGATCTCGACGGTACTGGCAAATCGCTTCATCACGCCTCCGCGGGTTGTCCCGGCATCGGATGGCAAATAAAATATCTGCATATTCAGATATTCGTCAATCCCGTGACTCCGACGCTCGATCCCGCGCATTGCCTGTTCCGCCACTTCACCCGGACGGCGCGCGCCATTGCCTCCGCGTTCGATCCCGCGCTCGCCACCATCGGCATGACGGGGCATCAGTTCAACGTGCTCATGACGCTCGACCGGGAGGGGGAGCAGAGAATCGGTGCGCTCGCCCGATTGCTGGGCATGGAGGCGAGCGGCATTCCCCGGGCGCTGAAGCCCATGGAAGCTCAGGGCTGGGTGACGGTTTCGCCGGGTGAGGATCGGCGCATTCGGATGGTGTGCATCACGGCGGCGGGTCGTGCGGCGCTCGCTCGCGCCGTACCGGTCTGGGCGGACGTGCAGTCGGACCTGCTGGCCAGACTGGGCGCTGACCGCTGGGCGGAACTCGCGAAGGACCTCAAGAACATCCGCGACGCCGCCCGCTCGTGCGCCACGCGCAAGGTGGGCCGGCAGGCGACGGGCTGAGCGTCGTCAGCCCAAGGGCTTCACGCCGATCCACATGGCGTGCAGCACGAAGGCGAACACGGCCCAGGCTACGACGCCCGCCACCACCGTGATGGCCGTCCGGGCGCCGGAGCCCGCTGGGTAGCGGGTGCCGCTGCGCTTGTCCCGCTGCCGCGAAGAGCGGAAATCCAGCACCGCCCACACCAGGAACGCACCGAACAGGACGACGTCCGCGAGCCGGCCGTTCGACAGCAGGTGGGCGAACGCCCAGATCTTCACGCCCGCGACCATCGGGTGCCCGATGGCGGCCTTGATGTGGTTGCCTTTCACGTAGGCGGCGGCCAGCAGGATGAACGCGATAAGCGTGAGCAGGCTCGTCGGATGGGCCGTCCATCGCGGCGGCATCCACAGGTCCACCGGCGTCGCGCGGGCGGCCCCGTAGCCCATGACGATGAGGACGAAGCCCGCCAGCGAGACGAGCGAGTAGAGGCCTTTCCAAGGCCCGGCGCCCAGCTTGGCGATGAGTGCGTTGCGCCAGTCGTCGGCGAAGATGCGCACCGAGTGCACGCCGAGAAACAGCACGAGGCCAGCGATCAGCATTGCCATGGAACCACTCCCGAGAAAATCATCTTCGTGCGCCGATGCGCCCCGTCGTCCGATCGTATCAGGTCAGACCCAGCCCAAGGCACCGAGCACGCCGCCGATGGCGATGAGCGCCAGCAGATGCAGGCGCGTCCTCCAGACGATGAGCGCAGAAGCAACGGTCAGCAGCACGTGTCCCTTGCCCGGTGTCTGGACGGTCAGCAGCCAAGCCGTCGCGACGAGCAGCCCGATCACGAGCGGCGCCATGCCGGCCTTGAACGCGCGCACCGCGAGCCACTCCCGTCGCGCGTGTCCCCAGCGCGAGACCATCAGCGCGAGCGTGGTGGACGGCAGCATGATCCCGGTGAGGGTGACCGCCATCCCGGCCATGCCCGCTGCCTGGAAGCCCATCACCGCGACGAACAGGATGTTGGGCCCCGGACTCGCCTGTGCGATGGCGATCGAAGCATTGAACTGCGCGTCGGTCAGCAGCCCCATCTGATCCACCAGCACACGATGCATTTCGGGTGCGACAGTGATGGCCCCGCCGATCGACAGCAGCGAGAACACGAGGAAGTGGCCGAACAGGGCGAGCCAGTCGACCGCCATGGCTACGGCATCTCCCGGCGGCTGCGCAGTGCGTGCGCAGCCCACAGGCACGCGACGGTGCCGAGGCCCAGCAGCACGCCCGCCAGGGGCCAGCGCAGCAGCGCAATCAGAACGAAGGTGACGACCGCGAAGACCGCGCAGGCCGGCGCGCCGAGCGGGTTGTCGCGCAGGGCGCCCATGAGCTTGAGGGCAGTGCCACCGATGAGGCCGGCCGCGACGGCTCCCATGCCCTTGAGCGCGCCGGACACCACGGGGTCCGCGGCGTACTGGCTGTAGACGGCGGTCAGGATCAGGACGATCACGAGAGGCACGGCCATCATGCCTGCTAGTGCGGCGAACGCCCCTCGGGCACCGAAGAACCGGTCGCCCACCATGAGCGCGACATTGCACACGTTGGGGCCCGGGAGCACCTGCGCGAGCGCGAGGATCTCCACGAACTGCGCGTTGGTGAGCCAGCGCCGTTCCTCCACGAGGACGCGCTGCGCCACGGCCAGCACGCCGCCGAAGCCCTGCAGGGCGAGTTTCGTGAAGGCGACGAACAGTTCGCGCGGGGAGGCGGGCGTCGCCGCGTCGGAGGAGGCGCCCGCCATCCGTGGATGATCCAGTCGTTCAGTCCTTCCCTAGGCCGGCAGGCGCGTGGCCTGCCACGAGACGAACTGGAGTCCGCCGGCGCGCTTGGCCCAGATGGCGTGGAACAGCAGACTGAGCGTCATGTCCTCGCCACGCGCGGTCACCTCGAACGTGCCGGCACCGGAGAGGATGGCGAGACCGCCGAAGCAGCGCACCGTCACATCGCCCAGGGTCATCTTGCGATAGCGCACGGCGCCCGAGCGCATGGACTCGATGAAGCTCGCCTTGGTGTCGATTGCCGTGCTCGAATGGACGTAGACGAGGTCGTCGCCGTAGAGCTTCTCCATCGCGGCGAAGTCGTTGTTCATCTGGGCGGCGTAGCGGGCGGCCTCGGCGGCGAGCGCCTCGTCCACCGACACGGCCTCACCGCATTCGCGCGGGCCGCTGCCTGGCTGGACGACGGGATGATTCACTTGCGGCAGCAGCAGGGACTTCCAATCGCTCCACATGGCGTTCTCCAGTTGGGAAGGTCTGCCCGACCTGCACGGTCGCGACCGGCGGCGACTATGCCGGACCGGCGGCGACGGCGCAACGCGGCGCCGTTTCAGCGCTGCTTGGGACGAGGATCGAGATTGGCGCGGTCGGGTTGCTGCGGGTCGAAGAAGAAGTAGGTGAAGATTTCCTCCGCCTTCACATCGGCGGGCTTCGGCTTGTATCGCGGCGAGGCTAGCATCTTGCGCACGGCCGTGACGAACCGGTCCGGCACGACGACATCGGTGGCTTCCTTGTTGCCCTCGCGGATGTCCAGCACCCGCAGCATGCGAAGCTGGTCGACTTCGCCTTTCGGGTCGAACACCACACCGAACACGACCGCGTAGATCTTCGAGGGAACCTTGGGCGCGTCGTCGGCCGCGACGGCGGGCGCGGTCCAGGCGAGCAGGGCAGCCAGAAGGCCGGCAGCAAATCGAAGGAACATCGTGCATCTCCAGGAGTCTTGGCGTCGCGGACAGCGAGCGACGCCGGGGTGGCATCCGCCCTCCTGACCGGGGCGGGCGCAATCGTAACGCGCGCCGGTGGCGGGCGGTTACGGTTCGGCGACGAGGTCGATGACTTCCTCGCCCCACCGGACCGTCTGGCCCGGGCGCAGTTTGGCACGCTTGCGCGTCTCGAGGTTCCCGTCCACATATACCTCGCCGGCCGTTACGGCTGCGTGTGCCGCGCCGCCCGAGGGCACGAGGCCGGTCGCCTTGAGGAGCTGGTCGAGCTGGATGTACTCGCCGCGGATTTCGAATTGAACGTTCATGGTGTTTCCTGAAGAGTGGGGGCCGGCGCGTCGCGCACGGCGGCGGGCAGCAGTTCCGCTGCCGCTCTCGGCGTGACGATACGAAACGGCAGGGGAGCGAAGCGCCGGCGCGTGAGTTCGAGGAGCGCCCGGTCGCGGGTGATGAGGACATGCGCTCCGGCGGCCAGCGCCAGAGTGAGAAACTTCTGATCGTCGGGGTCGCGGCATCGGGGCAGCGAAGTCGGCGTGGCGCTGGCGCCTTCGGTCGTCACACGCAGGGCGATCGCGCGGGATCGCTGCAGCGCTTCCGCCTGGCGGGGCGGGGCGAGCGAATATCGGCCAAGGTCGTAGCCCAGGGCACGTTCCAGTTCGGCATCGCACGGCTCGTCGATCACGATCTGTAAGGCGCCGGCGGTCACGGCGGCTTCGATCGGGTCGATGCTCGGGTCGCGGAAGACGAGCCAGTCGAGCCAGGCGTTCGTGTCGAGCACGATTCTCATGATGCCGATGCGCCTGCCAGGACGCGCCACTGCGCCCGGAGATGATCGAGATCCGCGTCGAGCCACCCCCGTACGCTGTTCAGAAACGCCACCGCTTCGGCGCGGTCGAGGACGTTGCGATTCAGGACCGCTTCGGTGATGCGCCCTTCAGCTAGAAGGCGCTGGCGATGGACGCCGGGGAGAAGTCCGCAGGATTCGTCCGGTGTCAGCCAATGCCCGTCGACCCGCAGCGCGATGTTGCCGAACGTGGTCTCGGTGAGTTCCCCGCGGGCGTTGTGCAGGAGGGTGTCGAAGATGCCCTCCGCGCGTTCCGCCGCACTCGGCGCAAACGGGGCATAGGCGGCGCGGCGCGTGGTCTTGAACCGGACGAAGTCATCGGCGTCGGGCATCGGCGTGGACGCGAGCTTCAGACGAACCGGCGAGGTCGTCGGTAGCAGCATGGCCGACTCCGTCCGCACGCGCCCATCGGCGTCAACGAGCAGACGAACCCGGTGGCATCCCGCGCGATTCGCCGCGAGAACCTCGGCGAGTGCTGCCGTCACCGCGTCCTCGTCGAGGTCGTACCCGAATCGGGCCGCGGTCCGCCGCAGCCGTGCGAGGTGTTCGTCGAGCAGCCACCACGCCCCGTCCTCGAGGCGCAAGGTCTCGAGCAGTTCGAAGGGCTCGGCCGCGCGCTGCAGGAAGCCGAGCTTGCTGCGCCATTCCCGCGCCTCCCCGCCCGGCGAGGAATCGAAGGTGATGCCGCTGCCAACGCCGCAGCGCGCCTGCCAGCGATCCGGCTCGCCCCCGTTGGCGACGAGCGTCACGGTGCGGATCGGCACATTGAAGAGGGCTTCGCCGCCTGGCTGGAGAATCCCCACGGCACCGCAGTACACGCCGCGTGGTTCATCTTCGAGCTGGCGGATGAGGCCCATCGCACTGCGCTTCGGCGCGCCGGTGACCGACCCGCAGGGAAACAGCGCGCCGAACACATCGGACAGCGACGTGCCCGGACGGACGTCGGCCGTCACCGTGGAGGTCATCTGCCACACCGTTGGCAGGGCGTGCCGTTCGAACAACCGAGGTACGCGTACGGAACCCAGCGTCGCGATGCGTGACAGGTCGTTGCGCATCAGGTCGACGATCATTACGTTCTCCGCGCGTTCCTTGTCGCTCTCGACCAGACTGCGGTCGGCTGCGGCGTCAGCCTCGGGCGTGCGTCCGCGCGGCGCGGTGCCCTTCATGGGCTGGGCGCGGAGGCTGCCGTCCTTCCAGTGGAAGAACAGCTCGGGGGACACGCTGAGGATGCGCTCCGGCTCGCCATCGAGTTCGTGCGCGATGCGGAACAGGTAGCCGTGCGGCTGCGCCCGCGTGAGCGCCGCGAAATAGGCATCGGGGTCTCCGGACAGCGTCGAGCGGAGCGGGGTGGTGAGGTTGACCTGATAGACATCTCCCTCGCGGATGCGGGCACGGATCGTCTGGATGCGGTCGTGCAGCGCGGGCCCGGCGGGGGCGTCGAGGCGCGCGACGGGGAGGGTGTCGTTCTGCCAGGGGCCCGAACGCCAAGGGAGTGGAGATGGCGCGTTCGTGTCGGCGAGCGGTTCGGCGAAGACCGCGAATGCCGCGAACACGCGGCCCGGTTCGCGGGCATGCACGTGAACACCCGGAACCAGCGTGGCGTTCACGCCCGGTGCGGCTTCGTAGTGGACCCAACCCGTACACCAGGCGCCGTCCCGTGAAGCCGCATGCGCGGCGTCGAGCACCCCGGGGACTTCGTCCAGGGCCCGCGCCACGATCCAGCGGACGGGCGTACCGAACCGGCGGCGCACACGCGGGCTGGCCGGAGCGCCCGGTTCGAGGGGAAGATCGACGAGAGCGGTGACGGGGGACGAACTCACGGAGTGCAACGTCGGGACCCGGCGCCGGCATGAAGCCGCGGGCGGGTCAGGGCATCCATGGCACCAGATTCACGGAGCCGGGCGGGGCGAAGGGCACTTCGATCAGCCAGACGCCACCGCGTTCCCGGGCTTCGCGGACCGTGCGGCCCACGGCATCCGGGGTGACGCGCGCCGTGTGTACACCGAAGGCCTCGCCCAGCTTCACGAAATCCGGATTGGCGAGTTCGGTGCCCACGTAGCGGCTCGCGAACATGCGGTCCTGGTAGGTGCGGATCGCGCCGAACGCGTTGTCGTTGAAGACGAGGTTCACGAGATCGAGGTTGAGCGCACGCGCCGTAGCGAGTTCCTGCATCGAGAACAGGAAGCCGCCGTCGCCCGAAATGGACAGGACCGTCTGGCGAGGGCAGGCGAGCTTCGCGCCGATAGCCGCGGGCAGCGCGTAGCCGAGCGTGCCATACGTGCCCGGATGCACCGAGGTGCGCGGCTCGTAGGTGTCGAACATGATCGGCATCCAGTAGCCGACCAGCGTGAGATCGTCGACGACGATGGCGTCGTCGGGCAGCGAGGCGCGCAGATCCTCGATGATCGAGAGAACCGGGCCGGCGCGTTCGGCGAGCCACGCGCGCTTGCGGGCGCGGAAGCCTTCCACGTCGAACCAGCATCGCTTCGCATTCGAAGCAGGCAGCACGGCCGACAGCGAGGCGAGGGCGGCTCCGGCATCGGCGACGATGCCGACGTCCACCGGGCGCCGCTGCCCCACCACGAGCGGATCGATGTCGATCTGCACGATGCGCGAGGGAAATCTTGCGCCGACGTTGACGTCCGAGACGACGTCGATGCGCGAGCCGACGACGAGCACGGCATCTGCCTGGGCCAGCAGGTCTTCGTACAGCGGCAGTCGACCCCAGCCGTCCCCGAGTGCGAGCGGGTGGCGGTCGGAGATCGCGCCGCGGCCGAACACGCTGGTGACCACGGGCGCTCCGAGCTTTTCCGCCACCGCGGCGAGCAGATCGGTTGCCCCGGCGCTTTCGACACCGCCGCCCGCGTAGATGAACGGACGCTCGGCGCGCGACAGGAGTGCGGCGGCGCGCGCGATGGCATCGGCATCGGCCGCCGGGCGCGAATACGTTTCGCTGGCGGGCAGAGTGACTTCCGCCTGACCCAGCTGCACGTCCAGCGGGACTTCGATGTACGCGGGGCGCGGACGGCGGGAACGCATCATGCGGAACGCTTCACGCACCGCCTTGGGCACGTCCGCGACGGCGGCCACCCGGGCCGTATAGCCGCTGACGGAACGGGCGACGGCGAGGGAATCCTGCAGTTCGTGGAAATGCGCGCCTTCGCGATCGAGCTGGGCCAGATTGTTCTGGCCGCCGACCATCAGGAGCGGTGTGGACTCCGAGTACGCCATTCCCATGCCGGTGAGGGCGTTGGTAAGGCCGGGACCGGGCACCACGAAGCACGCGGCGATCTTGCCGGAGGCGCGGGCGTAACCCGCGGCCATCATCGCGGCGCCCTGCTCGTGCCGGACCGTCACCGCCTTCACCGAGGGTGTAGCGTGCAAGCCGTCGTAAAGAGGGCAGTTGTGCGTCCCGACGATGCCGAACACATGCTCCACACCTTCGGCAGCGAGTGCCGCTGCCATCGCCTGCCCGCCCGTCATTGTCGCCACGTTCTCTCTCCCAGGAGCGAATCAGTCTCGCATCGACTGATTCCGGACGAATGCTACTACGGGGCGGCGTTCGGCCCCGACACGGGAGCGGGTTGCGGGAGCGGGTTGCGGCGGCGGGCGAGGACGGCTGGCGAAGCGACGGCCGTCTTGCGACGGCAGATCAGCCCTTTCTCAGGACGTCCGACACCACGGGAGCGGAGCGACCCGCGGGGTCGCGAGTCTGTTCCGATTCGGGCTGTGCGAGAGACTTGCGCGCCGCGTTCGGATCCAGGATGACCGCCCGCAGCTGGCCGAGGTTGCGATGCACACGTGCCGTGCCGATGCGCTGTTCCGCGAGGTTCTGGATCAGGGACTCCTGGCTCGCGTACTGGTCCTCCCGCACGATGATGAGATCGATGAGGGACCGCTTGCCGGCCTCGTACTGCAGGCGATAGGCATCGAAGACTCGCACCGATGCCGCGACGCGCTCTTCGATCTGGCGTGCGATGGCGCGCTGCTCGAAGAGAATCTCGCGGGTCTCGCCGAGCTCGGCTTCGATGCGGCGCTTCAGGGATTCCACGTTGGCGTCCGCGGCAGCCTTTCTCGCGCTGAGTTCGGTCCACTTGAAGTACGTGGACCCACCGAGCGGAATCACGTAGGTGATGCTGACGAGGCTCTCGCGCTCGATGCCGCTCTGCAGCTGGATCGGCCCGTCGAGCGTGAGATTCTTGCGCGCCTCGAACTGCACCTTGGGCAACCACTCGGACTGCGCGGTGCGCGTGTCCGCGGCGGCGGCGAGGGCGCGGGACTCCGCGGCGATCACCTGGGGATTGGCCGCGGTCGCAATCGACACGAGTTCGTCCAGGCGGCGCATGGCGACTTCCGAGCTGAAGCCCGGATCGACCACCCAGTTGACCCGCGTGCCGGCCACGGCGCTCAGCCGGTTGCGCGCCCCGGCCTGCCGACCGCTCGCCAGGGCGAGCTGGTTCTTCGCCTGCAGCAGCTTCGACGTCGCCTGGAACAGCTCGTTGTCCGGGCTGGCACCGCTCTCGACACGAGCCCGCACCGTATTCGCCAAAGCCGAAAGGTCGCGGACGAGTTCCTTCGCGTTGAGCACCTGGCGGTCGCCCAGGACTGCGGCGACGTAGTAGTCCGTGAGGGTGAAGGCGAGTTCTTCGCGGGCATCCTCCAGTTCTGCCCGCGCCGCATCACGTCCACGCTCCGACGCGTTGAGCCTCGCGAGGTCACCGCCCCCGTTGAAGAGGTTCCATTGCAGGAACGCCGCCGTCTGCCGCGTCTGCTGAGCGGCGAACACACCCAGGGGGCGATTCGTCGAGCGCGCTTCGTCGTGCTGGACGCCGAGGCGCGGCAGGAACGGCGAGTAAGCCTGCTTCACGACTTCCTCAGTGGCGTCGAACAGCGCCTGGCCGCGCGTGATCTGGGGATGCTTGTCGATCGTGAGCTTGAGCAGGTCAGGCAGTGTCTGGGCCCAGGCGGGTCCGAGCGCGAAGAACAGCGACGCCGCAAAGACACTGCGGCGCGTGAGGAATGAGGAGGCAGGCATGAACGGGACTCGAAGCAGGGAGGAACCAGGGTGGCGATCGTAACGGAAACGACATCGGTTACGGCGGACTTGAGCATGACTGTGTGCCGGAGCGCTCCTTGCTTCTCATCGAGTCGCCGTACTTCGCGAATGGTGATGCGCCATCTCGACGTGTTTCTTGCCGATCCGTTGTTGCCATTGGTCGTGTGACGCATCGACTTTCCGTTCGCGCATCACGAAGTGACCACCGGAACGCGCAGGTGCGAGACAATTCGTCCGGTTCGGATCCATCACAACAAGCGGTATCTCGGGGGTGTAGAAGAGTGGACGCCAGTTCCAACGCACAAAGAGTGGATGATCTTCTCGTCGCGCAAGACGACCCTATGGAATCGGGCGCGTCTCGGCAGGGCGATCCTGCGCGCGTGCCTTCGGCGGTCGCTGCCATCGCATTCCTCGCGAAGCATTTCGGCCGCAGCCTCGATCCGCGTCAGCTGATGACCGGCCTGCCGCTGGACGACGGCCGGGCCGGCCCGGAACTGCTCGAAGAATGCGCGGCGCGCAGTGGCCTCTCGCTGAAGCGTCTGGAAGGCATTCCGACGGCGCTGAAGTCCTCGATGCTGCCCGCCCTGGTCGTTCGCGCGAACGGGGAGGCGACGGTCGTCCTGCATCGCGATGCCCACCGCTTCGAGTGTGTGGATCCGGACACCGGCGCTGTCTCCTGGACCGCGGTCACGGATGTGGACCCCGACGGCTCGGCCGTCTGGTACTCCGCGCGGCCCGTGTTCTTCTTCGATGCCCGCAGCCTGCTGTATTACGTGGAGGAGCCGGCGCGCTGGTTCTGGGACACGCTGGCGTCCAACCGCACCATCTACGGGTGGGCGATCCTCGCGACCGTGATCGTCAACCTGCTCGGTGCGGCCATCCCGTTCTACGCGATGGCGGTCTACGACCGGGTCGTCCCGAACAATGCGCTGGACAGCCTCTGGGTGCTGACGACGGCTGCCGTGGCGTTCGCGCTTTTCGACCTCATCACCAAGATGCTTCGCAGCTACATGCTGGACGCCGCGGCACGGCGCACGGACCTCACGCTGTCGTCCCAGGTGTTTGCGCACAGTCTGCGCATGCGGGCCGCGGCCCGGCCGGCGTCCGGGGGGGTTCTCGCAAACGCCGTGCGTGATTTCGAATCCGTGCGGGAGTTCTTCACGGCATCGACACTCGTGGTGGTCGGCGATCTGCCCTTCGTCCTGTTCTACCTGGCCCTGATCGGCATCATCGGGGGCAAGCTCGTGCTGATTCCGCTGGCTCTGATTCCCATTGCTCTGGGAGTGGCCTTCTACCTGCAGCGGCCCCTGGGCCGCATCATGAAGGACCTTTCTCGCGACGGCGCGCAGCGAACCGCTCACCTGTTCGAGGTGATGAACGGCATCGACACGCTGAAGGCGCTGGGCGGGGATGCCTGGGCTCGGCAGCGCTGGGAGATGCTCTGCGCCAAGATCGCGGAGCGCAATCTTCGCAGCCGCGAGTACTCGAGTTTCAGCAATTACCTGTCGGCGACGCTGTTCAGCCTGGAAACGATCCTGATCGTGATGTTCGGTGCCATGCTGATCGCGCAGGGCGAGCTCACGCTCGGTCAGCTGATCGCCTGCTCCATGCTGGCGTCCCGGGCCGTGTCCCCCATCGGGCAGCTCGCCAGCCTGATCATCCGCTGGGAACAGACCAAGCTGTCGCTCGAGGCCCTCGAGAAGATCATGAAGACGCCGACCGACGACAAGCGGGACGGTCTGTTCGTGTCGCAGCTGAACGGCAAGGTGGAACTGCGCGAGGTCGAGTTCAAATACTCGGACAAGAGCGTGGCGCTGCGCAAGGTGAGCCTCGACATCCGGCCCGGCGAGCGCGTGGGGTTCATCGGCCGGGTGGGGTCCGGCAAAAGCACGCTCCTCAAGCTGTTGCTGAACATCTACGAGGTCAGCCACGGCAACGTGCTGGTCGACGGCATTCCCGTACGGGAGTACGACCCGCGCGCTCTGCGAAGGCTGGTGGGTTACGTGCCGCAGGACGTGGTCCTGTTCCACGGCACCATCCGCGAGAATCTCTCCGTGGGTGCCGTGGACATCTCCGACGAGGATCTGCTGTTCGCCGTAAGGGTGTCCGGACTGGATCGCCTGCTCACCCAGTTGCCCGACGGCCTGTCTACGCAGGTCGGCGAGCGTGGCGAGAACCTGTCCGGCGGGCAGCGTCAGATCGTCGGCTTGGCGCGGGCGCTGGTCCGGAGGCCGAGGCTGCTGTTGCTCGACGAGCCTACCAGCATGATGGACCCCGCGACGGAGCAGACGCTCATCGCCACGCTCAAGGAACAGCTGCCGGGGACCACGCTCCTGCTCGTGACGCACAGGATGGCGATGCTGCCTCTGGTCGAGAGGCTGGTGGTGATGGAGCAGGGTCAGGTTCTGCTGGATGCGCCCACGGCGGAAGCCCTGAAGAAGCTCGGAGGCCTGAAGCCAGCCCCGGCGCCGGAATCCCGGGAGGTGCAGAAATGAAGGCCGCCCGTGACGAAGCCCTATCGGCCTATGTCGATCTCGACCGCGGCCCCCGGCGCGCCGCCATGGCGCTGGTCGCGGTGGTGGGAGCCCTGCTGATCTTTCTGTTCGTCTGGATGGCGTTCTCCAAGCTCGAGATCTCCGTGGAGGCGCCCGGCAAGGTGGTGCCGTCGCGACGTGTCCAGCAGATCCAGAGTCTGGAAGGGGGCATCGTGCGTGAAGTGCACGTGCGCGAGGGCATGCAGATCCGCAAGGGTGACCTCCTCATGACCCTCGAGAACAAGCAGTTCGACGCCAGCCTCGGCGAGAGTCAGGAATCCTACTGGGGCCAGCGCGCGGCGCTCGCCCGGCTCCAGGCCGAGATCACGGGCGGACAGCCGGAGTTTGCGACGGAACTCGTCGAGCGCGCGCCGGAGCAGGTCAAGCGCGAGAAGCAGTTGTGGCAGTCGCGGCGCACGGAACTGGATGCGATGCTGTCCGGCATTCAGCGCCAGATCGATCAGCGGCGGCAGGAACTCGGCGAGACCCATGGGCGCATCCGGTCGCTGCGTCAGAGTCTCACTATCGCGCAGGAGCAGTTCGACATCGAGGAGAAGCTGCTCGCCAAGGGCGCAGGCACCCGGGGACAGCAGCTTCAGGCGCAGCAGGAGGTCACCCGCATCCAGGGCGACCTCCGTGCCGCAGAGATGGCGATTCCGCGGCTGGAATCCGCCATCCGCGAAGCCGAGTCGAGACTTGCCGAGGCCCGCGCCAAGTTCATCGCGCAGGCCAGCGCCGAGCGTAACGATCTCCAGGTGAAGACCGCCGTGCTCACTCAGAAGATGAGCGGCGACGAAGACAAGGTCACCCGGCGCGCGCTGCGCGCCCCGATCGATGGCGTGGTCAACCGGCTCATGCTCACCACAGAAGGCGGGGTCGCCAAGCCGGGTGAGACGCTGATGGAAGTGATTCCGGTGGACGATCAGTTGCTGATCGCGGTCCAGGTCAAGCCGATGGACATCGCGTTCCTGCGGGCCGACCAGAAGGCCAAGGTACGGGTGTCGGCCTACGACTTCTCCGTGTACGGCTCTCTTGACGCCAAGGTGGCGCGGGTGGGTGCGGATGCCGTGCTCGACCCGAAGCAGGAGAACCTCTATTTCGAAGTCCAGCTCGTCGCCGACCGCAACTATCTCGGCAAGCCCGAGGAACACCTGCGCATCCTGCCCGGCATGACGGTGGAGGCCCGGGTCACGACGGGCGAACGAAGCATCCTGGAGTACCTGTTCAAGCCGGTGACCAAGGTGTTGTCGGGCGCTCTGCACGAACGCTGATCGCATCACAGCCCGGCGACCTGCGCATGCCGGTCGCGGTGCCGGGATCGCCATCGACTGCCAGTCGGCTTCCAGCCTGCCGCTCTTGCCTGTCCTCGGTGCTTGCCCTCGCCAGCCCTCGGTGCTTGCCCATTGTCGTAGCGGGCTCCGGCGCCAGACCCTGCGGTCCTCCCTTCCCAAAATGAAAAACCGCCCCGGCGCTTTCGCACCGGGGCGGCTGAAGGACTTCTGCAGACCGCCCGGGGGTCGGGCGGTGCTTCCGGGCCGAGGTCAGGCGGCGACGGACTGCTCGTATTGCTCGAGATGCGACAGGACCATGCGGGAGGCGTCGTAGTCGCTGGCCGCCGGGGCGGTGGGGCCAGTCAGCGTTGCACCCGCCGTTGACACCATCGAACCCAGCAGGGCGTCGAGCGAAGAGTCGTCGCCCAGCATCTCCGCCAGTGTGGGCAACTTGACGCCCGCGGCTTCGGCATCGGCGGCATCGACGTTGAAGTACACGTCGGTCATGTCCACCACCTTGCCGTCCAGCATCGTTGCGCTGCTGCGCTCCAGATGCAGGTTGCCGTTGTCGTCGAGGAAGGGCAGCTCGGTGTAGCCGACTTCCAGGCTCGCGACGCCCGCTTGCGCGAGCGACATGAGTTCCCCGGCATCGGTCTGGTGGTCACCGTCGGCATCCTGCCAGACACGCAACGCGGCAAACTGCTCGTCCGACGAATCCACCGTGCCGTCGCCGTTGCTGTCGAAGCTGGCGAGTCTGGCGAAGCCATCCCCCTTGGTCGTGCCACCGAACAGTTCGCTGATGTCGTCGATCTTGCCGTTGCCGTTGGAATCGATGGCAAGCAGGCCGTCCGAGGAGGAGACCCAGCCCGACGTGATGGCCGTTCCCGTCCCCAGCAGATCGAACGTGCCGCCGGCGGCGGCGCGCGATACGGTCTGCACGCCATCCCCGTTGAGGTCGATGATGATCGGGGTAACGCCTGCGTCGCGCGTCATGTCGTTGGCACCGGCGGCGAGGGTGAAGTAGTTGGTGTAGACCACGGCTAGGTTGCTGCCGGAGGCGTCGCTGTCCACCGCGTCGTTGCTGCCCTGATCCCTCAGTGCCCAGCTCCAGTTGTAGACCGAGGCGCCATCCGAGGTGTGGATGCCGTTGGTCTTGTCGAAGCCTACGCGATAGGTCCCGGCGTCCAGGTTCGAGAACTTGTAGTTTCCGTTGACGTCGGTCGTGGTCGTGGCAATCGTGACGCCGCTGCCATTCTGGAGGATGACCCGCACGTTTCGAACGGAGCCTTCGCCGGCATCCTGGATGTTGTCGTGGTCCCAGTCGGCCCAGACCTTGTCACCGATGCTGCCCTTCACCGGCGCGGGGGCGCAGGCGAACGTGCTGACCGAGAGATTCTGGAGCTTGAAGTAGTCCTCGGGCGAGGTGTCGTTGTCCATGGCGGCGATCACGATGACGTTGCCCGCGCGGTTGCCGGCGTTGAGGTCGGCGGTCCGTGCGGAGGTCGACGTCGTCTCGTTCGTTTCCTTGAAGCCGAGGCCCGTCAGGAACGCGTCGGTGAGGTTGACCGGCGTCGTGAAGGCGCCGGAGACGTTGCCGATCCAGACGGAGATATCGCTGTCGCCGGAGACGTAGCCCAGGAACGCTTTGTCCAGCGTGACCGCCTGATTGAACGTGAACACGACGTAGTTGTCGGTGCCGCTCACGTTGTCGACGGTGTGGGTGTTGCCGGAGCCGCTGCCTTCGGTGTGGTCGGTCACCCCCAGGCCGCCGCCGTAGGCACCGAGGTAGGCCTTCGACCAGGCGCCGGTGGAATCGCTTCGTGCGAAAGCACTGACGTTCACCGACACACCGGAGTTGGTGTAGGTGCGCGTGTTGCCGTCGGTGCCGTCGAGCGCGGTGTTGCCCTGGAAGTCGAAGGTGAGGTACTGCGCGGGCGCCGTGAGGCCGGCATCCCAGGAAAGATCGTTCTCACCCGAAACGAGCGTGGTGACGATCGTGTTGCCGCTGGCATCGGCATCGGAGTCGTTCGCGTCCGTGCTGCCGGCAGCGTCCCTCGTGGTGAAGGAATAGTTGGTCGGCTTGACGAACGTGACCCGGTAGTCCCCGGGAATGAGGCTGTTGAAGAGGTAGTTGCCGTGGGCGTCCGTGGTCGTGGTGGCCACGACGGTGCCGGCGGCGTTCTTGAGCTGCACCGTGACACCGGACACACCGGGTTCGAAGGAGTCCTGGATGCCGTCCATGTCGCAGTCGAGCCAGACGCGATCGCCGAGGCTGGCCCGCTTGAAGATGCCGGCGTCCCAGGTCAGGTCGGTTTCACCGGCGGACAGCGTCGTGTTGGCCATCACGCCCCAGTTGAGCGGGATGGACGCCGTCTGCTGCACGTCGGAGTCGTTCGCATCGTCGCCCACGTTCGGCGTCGTGAACTCGAAGCCGGCCGGCAGCGTGGACTCGTTGACGTCGATCTGGTAGTTGCCGGGCGTGACGTTTGTGAAGAGATAGTTGCCGTTCGCATCGGTGGTGGTTGTCGCGATGACCGCTCCGCCCACGCCGCCAGCGACCGCGGCACGCAGTTCGACCTGCACACCGGCCACACCGCCTTCGCCCGCGTCCTGGATGCCGTTGGCGTTGTTGTCGTACCAGATCCGGTTGCCGATGCTCGCCAGGGCCGGCGCGCAGGGGATCGTGCAGACATCGAGAGACTGGATCTTGAAGAAGTCCTCGTTGGTCAGTTCGTCGTCCTGAGCGGCGATCACGATGACGTTGCCCGAGAGGTTGCCGGCGTTAAGGTCGGCGGTGCGAGCGGACGTCGAAGTCGTCGTATTGGTTTCCTTGAAGCCAAGGCCCGAGAGGAACGAGTCGCTCAGATGGACCGGCGTGGCAAAGGCGCCGGAAACGTTGCCGATCCACACCGAGATGTCGCTGTCACCGACAACGTAGCCCAGGAAGGCCTTGTCGAGCGTGACCGCCTGATTGAAGGTGAACACCACGTAGTTGTCGGTGCCGTTGACGTTGTCGACGGTGTGGGTGTTGCCGGAGCCGCTGCCTTCGGTGTTGTCCGTCACGCCCAGACCACCGCCGTAGGCACCGAGGTAGGCCTTGGACCAGGCCCCGTCGACGTCCTTCCGCGCAAAGGCAGAGACCGTGACCGCGACGCCGGAGTTGGTGTAGGTCCGGGTGTTGCCATCGGGACCGTCCAGCGCGGTGTTGCCCTGGAAGTCGAAGGTGAGGCACTGCTTGGCAGCCGTGAGACCGGCATCCCAGGAGAGGTCATTCTCGCCGGACACGAGCGTGGTGACGATCGTGTTGCCCGTGACAGTGTCGGCGTCGGAATCATTCGCATCAGTACTGCCAGCGGCGTCTCTCGTGGTGAAGGAATAGTTGGCCGGCTTGACGAACGTGACCGAGTAGTCGCCGGGCATGAGGCTGTTGAAGAGGTAGTTGCCGTTCACGTCGGTGGACGTGGTGGCGACGATGGCGCCCGAAGCGTTCTTGAGTTGCACCGTGACGCCCGCAACGCCAGGCTCGCCGGCATCCTGGATGCCATCCATGTCGCAGTCGAGCCAGACGCGATCCCCGAGGCTGGCACGCTGAACCACACCGGCGTCCCAGGTGAGATCGTTCTCACCGGACTCGAGCACGGTCTGGATGGTGTCACCGGTGGTGATGTTGGCGTCCGAGTCGTTGGCGTCGTTGGAGCCGGCGGCATCAGCCGGTGGGGGCGACGAACTGAACGGAGTAGGTACCGGGCTTCAGGTTGTTGAAGAGGTACTCACCGGCAGCGTTCGTCGTCGTCGTACCGACGACCACACCGGCAGCGTTCTTCAGGAAGACGGTGACGTTGGCGATGCCGACTTCGGTGCCGTCCTGGATGCCGTTGCCGTTGGCGTCGACCCAGACACGGTTACCCAGGGAGGCGTTCTGGTACAGACCGCCATCGAGGGTGTTGTTGGTCTGGCCGGAGGCGACGGTGACGTTGGAGCTCTTGCCGGCGGCGTCGATGTCGGAGTCGAGGGCGTCATCGGCGCCCTGGTTGGCGGCGGTGATCACGAAGCCTGCGGGGGCGACGACGCGGATGCCGTAGGTGCCCGGGGCGACGTCGAAGAAGTACTTGCCGTTGGCGTCGGTGGTGGTGGTGCCGATGATGTTGCCGGCTGACGGTGACACCGCTGATCCCGCCTTCGCCCGCGTCCTGGATGCCGTCGGCGTCCTTGTCGAGGAAGATGGTGTCGCCGATGCGGGCACGCTGCGTCAGGCCGGCGTCCCACGTCAGGTCGCTCTCGCCGGAGGTCAGGAACGTCTGAATCGTATCGCCGGTGGTCAGGTCGGCATCGGAATCGTTCGCATCAGTCGAGCCGGCCGCATCACGGCCCGTGAAGATGAAGCCCGTGGGGGCGACGAACTGCACCGAGTAGGTTCCCGGTGTCAGGTTCGTGAACAAGTATTCGCCGGCGGTGTTGGTGGTGGTGGTCCCGACCACGGTGCCAGCGGCGTTCTTCAGGAAGACGGTGACGTTGGCGACGCCGACTTCGGTACCGTCCTGGATGCCGTTGCCGTTGCTGTCCAGCCACACGCGATTGCCGATCTCGGCCCTGCGCACAAGTCCCGCATCCAGCGTCCCGTTGATCTCTTCCACGCCCAGAGTGACGACCTGCGTGCGTCCGAAGGTGTCGACGTCACTGTCGATCGTGTCCTGGGAATTGGCGTTGGCGTTCGCTTGCGTGAAGGCCAGGAAGTCGGCGGGCCTGACGATCTCGACCCGATACTGACCGGCGGCGAGGCCGGTGAACTGGTAGAAGCCCTGCTCGACAGCGACTGTGCTGAGGTCATCGCCGGTCGTGGTGGTGGCCAGAACGTTACCGGCACCGTCCAGCAGGCGGACGGTTACCCCGTTGACGCCTGCTTCGTTGGCGTCCTGGAGCCCGTCTCCGTCGAGGTCTTCCCACACATAGTCGCCGAGCTTGCTCGAGTGCAATTGCGCGAGGATGGGCTGGATGCTGCCGGCCGGATCCAGGATCACGGCAAAGAAGGCGTTCGGGGGAAGTACGGCCTGGCCGCTCGCGATGGCGGCGGCGGAAAGGGACTTGAGTTGGGCGATGTCCGTTGTGCTGACGACCTGCGCACCGTTGTTCGTGAGGTAGGCAGTGACGCCGGGGATCGTGTTGTAGTTCGTGTATCCGATGATCTCCCAGATCGCGGCTTGCACTTCGCCGAAGTTGTACTGGCCCCCGAACTTGGGATCCCAGGTGAAGTTCTGGGCTACGAGCCAGTTGAGCTGTGCGATCTGCGCTGCGGAGATGGACGCGAGATCGATGGCCGGATAGGCGGCGAGGTCGCGCGAGCCGTAGGACTCCGACGTGTAGGTCGTGCCGATCGCGATCGGGGCAGCGGGGTTGAGACACCAGGCATCGTACTGCCCGTTCGGCAGGAAGGGGTCCGTGCTCCCCGTGATGTAGACGTCGATCGCGCTTGGCTTGCGCAGGTCGGTGTTGGGCGCGAAGAACGGGCTGGTGATTCGGATGTTGACTGTGGACATGGCGGCTCTTCCCCTAAATGTCTTTCGGTTCGGCGGTCAGTGTTTCTCGGCATTTCTCGCTGCACAGACTGCTCGCGCGACGCAAACGGGCAATTGATCCGTCAAGGCGGACATGCCCGATTGCGCGGCAACCCCTCGCGGGCGCGGGTCGCAGCGCCTAGCGATGGGGTGGGGGAGATTCAGCGGAAAGCGGGGCTACCGGTCATTTCCCGACGCGAGCTGGCTCGCGTCGCGGGAGACCATCCCTAGCTGTAACTGAAGCTCCGCAAGAGCAGTGAAGCGGGATTCATCGCGGGGACGGAATGGCGTGGTAATCCACTTGCCATGCACCGGTAACTCCCGGAGAAATCCTTCGTGCGGCGCAACGCGTCCTCCCCGAATGAAACCGGGGAGGACGACGGACTGCATCGATTACTTCTTCTTGCGGACGGCGAGGAACGCGGCCGCTGCAACACCGAGCAGCAGCATCGTTTCGGGTTCGGGGACTCCGGTGGGGAGGGCGAACGCCGGGGAGGACAGGATCAGGAGAGAAATTGTGGAGAACAGGACACGCATGTTTTTATTACCCCCAATTTTGCAAAGTGGAATCGCGGCTGCGAGGCATTTTTTTGGTACGACCGACGCCGTGGGACACGGCGACCGTCGCCGTTCAGCAACGAGTGTGCCGCGCGAAATAAGGCAATGTAGTCATGCGCATAGCGCATCATCTCGGGGAATCACAACAACTCTGTTAGGGGGTTCGACGAGTTTCGCACCGGAATCGGGCGGGCTTTCGACGGGAGCCCCGGTCGTTTTCCGACGGCGCAGCGCTAAGGTGTCTGGCCGCAAGTATCGCCATTCGGCGATGGTCGAAAGGGGATTTTCGCCTGTCTCCTCAGCCAGCAATGGGGATCCTGCCGATCGAGGACGGCCGATCCATCGCGCATCGGCAGAGAATTCCCTGCCGTTTCTGCACGCGGCTTGGCGGGCAACGCGTTGACCGAAGGCTTCAGTTCGCCGGATGTCCATGTAAAGGAACCCTACACATTCCGAACGTCATCTCGTCCGGGCACCTCGAACTCGGGCCAGTCGTGAGCGCCATGCAGACCTCACCCGTGAGGCGCCGATATGGTCAGTCTATTTCTTGCCGAAGGCGTGGTCGATGGGATCGGGGTTCACATTCCAGGCCCGTAGAGTTTTTTCTCCCGCGCTTCACCGAAGCCTCGATTGGCGCGGAAGACGAAGCGGTCGGGAAGCATGGTGCCGTTAGGTTTTGCGCCCGATGAGATCGGCACGATGCTGCATTGGTGGCCGGTATCTGATGTTTATGCCCGTGCATCGTAGGCCTCCCGAACGGCGCGGTGACGCGCGATTCGTGGTCGGCGCGACTCGCGAAACGTGGGGCTTGCCCGTTCGCCCCTCGCCGAGTGACGGCGGCGATGCATCCCATCGGCAAGTTAAGCGGTGAACTCGTGATGATGCGGTTAGTGCGGTGCCCCGCGGCGGTGTATGGTTTTCCGACACTCGGGGTGAAGGAGTCGGGGTTTTCAGGCTCGGTCGTATCGGTCATCCATCAAAGGTGCCAATCCGGACGCCGGCGACGCAGGGCTTTCTCGGCCTCGACCGCCACGAACTTTGCGGCGGCGAGTCCCCAGATGACCAGCCAGGACTCGAGGTCGAGGGCGGTGCTCTGGAACAGCGACTGAAACGGTGGGGCGTACGTGAAGAGCATCTGGAGCGCGACGAGTGTGCCTGTGACCCAGAGAGCCATCCGGTTGCCGGTGACGGTCTCCAGCCGCCACGCACTCGCGACGAAGTGCCGAACGTTGAACAGATAGACGACCTCACCGGCCACCAGCATGTTGACTGCCGCTGTCCTGGCTGTGGCGAGACTGCTTCCCCTCGCAAGCTCCCATTCGAACACGGCGAACGCGGCGGCGACCATCAGGGCAACCACGAACAGGATGCGCGTTGCCATCGCCCTGGTGACGAGCGGTTCGCCCACGGGACGCGGAGGCTTGGACATGACGTGCGCCTCCGCCGGCTCGAACGCCAGCGCCAGGGCCAATGTCACGGCGGTAACCATGTTCACCCAGAGGATCTGCGCCGCCGTGACCGGGAGCGCAAGCCCGGCGAACACCGAGATGACGATAACGCCGGCCTGACCGCCGTTGGTGGGCAGCATGAAGAGAAGCGACTTGCGGATGTTGTCGAAGACGACGCGGCCTTCGCGGACGGCGCTTGCGATGGTGGCGAAGTTGTCGTCAGTGAGAACGAGGTCCGAGGCTTCGCGTGCGGCATCGGTACCCTTGTGGCCCATCGCCACGCCGATGTCCGCGGCCTTCAGTGCAGGGGCATCGTTGACGCCGTCACCCGTCATCGCCACGAGGTGCCCCGCGGACTGCAGCGCGCCTATCAGGCGGAGCTTGTGCTCCGGACTCGCCCGGGCAAACACATCGGTCTCTCCAGCACTCGCCGCAAGCGCCGTATCGTCCAGCTTCTCGATGATGTCCCCCGTCAGGGCCGTGCCGGGCGACAGGCCGAGACGCTGTCCGATGGCAGCGGCGGTGACCGCGTGGTCGCCGGTGATCATCTTTACGCGGATGCCTGCGTGCTGACACTTCGCCACCGCGGCGATGGCTTCGTCCCGGGGCGGGTCGATGATGCCGATCAGGCCCAGGAGTTCGAAGCGAGGCGTGATGTCGGCGATGTCGATGCCAGTGCGATCGGCGGGCCAATGGCACTGCGCCAGCGCCAGGACTCGTTCCCCGGCACTGGCCGCGCGGTGGATGGCGTCGTTCCAGTAGGGGAGGTCGGTTGGCCGGTCCCCCGCCTGCGACACGCAAAGCGCGAGGACGCGCTCCGGCGCGCCCTTCAGCATGACCACGTGGTGACCCTCGTGGTCGCGATGCAGCGTGGCCATGAAGCGCCGGTCGGACTCGAAGGGAATCACATCGATCCGCGGATGCTCCAGCAGGAGTTGCGGCAGATCGACATCGGCCTTCCGGGCGAGCGTAAGGAGAGCGCCCTCCGTCGGGTCGCCGACGACCTGCCACTCGCCGGTGTCTCCCGGCCGAAGCTGCGCGTCGTTGCACAGCGCGGCACAACGTACGAAGTTCTGGAGAACGCCGTCATCGCTGGGGTCGATGGAGGCGCCCGCCTCCGAGAAGCCGCCCTCCGGGGCGTACCCGGCGCCGGACACGAGGAGCTCGCGGTCCGCCAGCACGACGCGGACGGCGGTCATCTCGTTACGCGTGAGCGTCCCGGTCTTGTCGGAGCAGATCACCGTGACCGAGCCTAGTGTTTCCACGGCCGCGAGGCGTCGCACGACGGCCCGATTGCGCGCCATGGCCCGCGTGCCGATGGCCAGGATGATCGTCACCACGGCGGGCAGTCCTTCTGGGATCGCGGCGACGGCAAGCCCCACGACCGCGAGGAACATCTCCAGTGCGGGGATGCGAGCGACCAGATGCCCGAACAGGAACGTGGCCGTGGCGACCACAAGAATGGCGACCGTGATGCGCGTGGAAAACACGTTGAGACGGCGGGTAAGCGGTGTCACGAGCGACTGCACTTCCCCCACCAGAGCGCCGATCCGGCCGATTTCGGTGTCGCTGCCGGTGGCGACCACGAGGCCGTGACCCTGGCCCATGGCCACCAGCGTGCCGGAGTAGGCCATGCAGGCGCGATCGGAGACACCGGCCTGCGGCGGATCGCTCCGGGTGCGTTTCTCGACCGGCACGGATTCGCCCGTGAGTGCGGACTCGATCACTTCGAGATTCTTGGCCCGCGTGACGCGTAGATCCGCGGGGACGCGGTCGCCCGGTTCCAGCAGCACGACGTCGCCCGGCACCAGTTCCTGCGCGTCGATCTGCCGACGCTGGCCGTCGCGCAGCACCGTGGCCCGCGTCGCGAGGAGGCTGCGGACCGCGTCGAGCGCCTTCTCCGCGCGACCTTCCTGCACGAAGCCGATGAGCGCGTTGATGACGACCACCCCGAGAATCACGCCCGAGTCGATGTAGTCGCGCAGGAACAGCGTGACGGCACCCGAGGCAAGCAGCACGTAAATGAGCGGATTGTGGAACTGGAGCAGAAACCGGCCCCATGCGGGGCGACGGGCACCTTCGGGAATCCGGTTTGCGCCGTGCCGTGCGAGCCGCGCGGAGGCCTCGTCGCTGTTGAGGCCCCGATGAAGATCGGCCGCGAGTTGCGCGGCCGCTTCTTCCGCGGTCAGCGCGTGCCAGGACGATTGCGTGGAGGTCATGTTCACCGGGTTGGTTGGGGGAACGAATGGTGTCCGCGGGACCCGCGGTCTCCGGCCGCGCGCGTCGGGGTTTGCGGCTCGTCGCGACGCTTCCGGAATCCGGAGCGAACAGAAAGGCGCTGCCGCTCAAGAATGTACCGGAAGTTGCTGCCGCCCCACCGGGCCTGCGGTCTGGCGTCGGACGCGGTCGAGTCGTTCAGCGATCGCGGTGGAGGAATGCGCGTGCGATCGGTCATGACGACGTGCTGCCGCCGATGAAGTTCCAATGCGTTAGGTACCGCACAGAACATCCGGCCCCGGACGTTTACTGTCCAGCATTGCCTCTCTTTTTCCCGGTTTTGGCGCCTCGACATATCTGCAGTAGATCCAGCGGTTCCGTTGTTCCCCTGCGTCGGACACGACACTTGTCACCCGCTTCCCTGGAGCCCGTTGCAATCGCGGCTCTCAACGGCGGTCCATGCCCCGATGCGCCAGCGATCGCTGCCACCCACTTTCCATCGAGTCGACGGCGTGAACGCGCAGCAGGGCACGGACACGTCAAGTTTGGTTCGAGGCAAGGAGCGGCGGCATGCCACGGCGCGCGGACCGGGAAGGACATGCGATGGCAGACGAATGGCCCCATGCAGTCGTCTCTTCCCAGGATGATCTCGTCCTTGGCAACGCAGCTCGCGGGTGTAGACTGGCAACTACCGCCTTGGTTCGTATTCTCGACATGCCGCTGACAAGTCTAGATGAGAGTCGATGGCGCTCCACCGTGGCACACCATGCCCCGGAAGGGGCAGGGCCCGCGCAGATTGCCGATGGCATCGTTGTCATCTGGCTGGACATCGACCGGGCGCTGCATCCTGTCATCGGCATGCGCGGCGTCGTCGCGCTGTTCGATCGCAGCCTCCACGTCACGTCGACGCACTTCCCCTGGATCGCCGACAACCATCAGCGGGGCCTGCCCGCGCTGGAATGCTCGGCCTTGAAGGCCGCCCTCCGGGGCCGGACGCCGGTCGAAGCTTCCGCGGCCGGTATTGCGCTGTTCATCGTGTTTCACGATCTGCTTGCCAGTCTGGTCGGCCCGTCGCTGACCATCGAGTTGCTGCGATCCGTCTGGATTCAACCATCGGGCGCCGGACCGGCGCAGGACACGTCCCAATGACTTCCAAAGTAAGCATCACCCGCCTGGCCACGCGCGTGCCGGGTCTGGACGACGTGCTGGGCGGAGGACTGCCCGAATTCTCGTTCAACCTGATTGCCGGACAGCCCGGCTGCGGCAAGACGACGCTCGCCCACCAGATCATGTTCGCCCTGGCCACGACGGAGCGCCCGGCCATCTATTTCACGGTTCTCGGAGAGCCGCCGCTCAAGATGCTGCGCTACCAGCAGCAGTTCGACTTCTTCGACGCCGAGGCGATCAACGAGCGAGTACGCTTTGTCAGCCTGTCGGACGATGTCGCGAGCGGCGATCTCGATCGGGTTCTCGCCCGCATTGCGAGCGAAGTCGCCGAGCACAATCCGGGACTCATCTTCGTCGATTCCTTCCGGTCGGTGGTCGTGGCGGGCGCAAATGGAGCGGTCAGCAACAGTCTGCCGATGTTCGTGCAGCAACTCGGCGTCCTGTTGGCGAGCTGGCAGGCGACCACCTTCCTCATCGGAGAGTATTTCGACGAGGTCGACGCCAATCCCGTGTTCACCGTGGCCGACGGACTCATCTGGCTGCGCCAGAGCGTCCAGCGCAACTCCATGGTGCGCAAGCTGGAGATCATGAAGATGCGGGGCCAACCCACGCTTCCCGGTCTCCACACGTTCCGCATCGATCGCTCGGGCATCCGCGTGTTCGCGCCGGCGAGCGCGGTGGCGTCGGAAGTCAGCGGTTCCATGGCGGGTGAGCATTCCGGGCGCGCGCACATGGGCGTGCCCGTGCTGGACGAGATGCTCGGCGGCGGATTGCCGCGCGGCTATTCCCTGCTCGTGGCGGGACCTTCGGGGTCCGGGAAGAGCATCCTGGCCGCGTCGTTCCTCGCCGAAGGCGAGCGCAACGGAGAGGCCGGTGTCCTGGTCGCCTTCGAGCAGCAGCCCAATCGATTGCGCAACGCCGCGCTGGTCGACCTGATCGGCCGCGGGCATGTGGCGTTGATCGACAGCCGCACGGCCGACCTGTCGATCGAGGAAATCGCCCTGCAGATCCTGACGGAAGTGAAGCGCCTGAACGCCACACGGGTGGTACTCGATTCCCTCAGCGGCTTCGAACTGGGCCTGGCCCCGACCTTTCGAGACGATTTCCGGGCGTCTCTGCTCGGTCTGGTGGGCGCGCTCGCGCGCACCAGCGTATCCGTGCTCATGACGTCCGAACTGGAGGACCGCTATACCGACCTGCGCTTCAGCCCTTACGGCGCGGCCTTCCTCACGGACGCGATCATCGTGCAGCGGTACATCGAGGTGGAGAGCAAGCTGTTGCGGGTGATGGCGGTCGTCAAGGTGCGGTCGAGCCATCACTCGAATGAACTGCGGCTCTACACCATTGATGACCAAGGTATCCGGATGGGCGAGACCCTGCCGGATCAGGAAGGTTTGCTCGGCGGGCGGCCGACCCGCAAAGGCTCTTCGGACGCGGCATCGCCGTCCCGGGGCAAGCACGACTGACCGAGACATCCGCCGATTGCCGCCGTGACATCGACTCCCGATCCCAACGATCAAGCAACCGACGAAGCCCGGCGAAAGCTCGAGCGACTGGGCGTGCAGACGGAGGCGATGCAGGCGCTGCTGGTGCGGCTGCTGCAGGACATCGTGCGCGCTGAGAACCGCCTGGAGGCTGCCGACGCAGAACGGCTCGTGAAGGTCAACGAGCAACTCGTCGTGTCGGCGCTGCTCAGCAAAGCCGAAGCAAAGGAGGCGGCGGAGGCGCTCGCCGCGGGCGCCGCCACTGTCGATCCGCTGACGCGGCTGCCCAATCGTGCCGCCCTGTCCGACCGGTTCGTGCAGGCCAGCGCGAATGCGAAGCGTCACGGCACGCAGTGCGCCCTGCTGTTCGTGGATCTGGACAACTTCAAGCAGTTCAACGATGCGAAGGGACACGGTTTCGGCGACAAGGTGCTGCAACTGGTCGCTGCCCGCATGCTTTCGGTGGTGCGCGAAGTCGACAGCGTGTGCCGTCACGGTGGCGATGAGTTCGTCATCGTGCTTGCGGAGCTGGGGGAGCCAGCCGATGCGGAGAAGGTTGCGGCGAAGGTGACCTCGGCGATCGCGGAGGCGGCCGAAGTCGACGGGCAGCCGGTGCAGGTGACGGCCAGCGTGGGCATCGCGATCTACCCGGATGACGGAGCGGACGTCGATACCCTTGTTGCGCGGGCTGACGTGGCGATGTACGAGTCGAAACGCCAACGCCCCGGCGGCATTGCCTTTCATGACCCGGGTTCGGGCGCGCCGCCCCGCGGCCCCGAAGCCGCCCCGTCGTCGAGACGCGCCGCCGAGGCTACGGAAGCCGAATCGGCGATGCTCCTCACCCGCCTGCGGGAAGCCAACGAAAAGCTCGTCCTGGCGGCCGTGACCGCACGGGAGCTGCAGGAGGCGGCCGAACTCGCGCAGCGTCGACAGGCCGAATTCATTGCCAAGGTCACCGCGGAACTGCTCGACCCCAAGGCGCCCATTCGCATCGTGAGCGCCATGCTCGGTAAACAGCCTTCCGACGAGCCATTGCGACCGTTGTTGCCTCTGGTGAAGGACATCGTCGAGCGGCAGACGATGCAGGTCGGGCGCCTGGTCCGCAACCTGCCTGACGCCTCGAAGGGGGAACGCGGCGCGCTGGAGCTCGCGCTCGTGCCGATCGATCTGCGCGCCGTCATCGAGGGGGCCGTCGCCACCCATCGGACCTTGCTGCAGGAGCGGAAGCAGCGCCTGGACGTTCAAGTGCCGGACGCGCCGTTCCGCCTGCGGGGCGATGCTGCCTACCTGCAGCAAGCCATCTTGAATCTGCTCGAGAACGCCAGCTCGCATACGCTCGCCGGCGGTCGGATCCGGCTGACGGCTGCCATGGCAGAGGGTGTGATTTCGCTGACGGTCTCCGATAACGGACTCGGCATCACGCCGCAGACGCTGCCTCACGTGTTCGAGCCCTTCGTGAAGGACGCCCATGCGTTGAGCGCGAGCGGGCTCGGACCCGGCATCGGGCTCACGGTGGCGAGGGCCCTGGTGCGGGCACATGGCGGCGATCTGCGGGCGTCCAGCGCGGGCGTCAACCGCGGCAGCGCGTTCGTCATGACGCTGCCAGCCGATTCGTCCAAGGAAGGCGGAGAGTCCCGCGGGCCGCCCGCCGGCGAGGGGAGATGATGCCGATGCCGCCCCCATCGCACTGGAACCGATCCGATCCGGGTTCGGAGACGCCCCGGGAAGCGCGTGACCTCCCGGTGACGGCACACGCTGCCATGCCGCAGAGCAACGGCTTGCTCGCGGTGCTGCCGGACGAAGACAGGCTGCGCCTGACGTCGATGCTGGAGCGGGTCCAGCTGTCTGCGGGACAGGCAATCCAGGATGCCGGCGAGGCCCTGACACACGCCTACTTTCCGATGTCGGCAATCGTCTCCGTCCTCTTCGTGACCGAGAGCGGCGGATCTGCGGAGATTGCGGTAGTGGGGCGCGAAGGCATGATCGGCATCCCCATCTTCATGGGGGGAGGGTCGACGCCTGCGCGCGCAGTCGTGCAAAGTGCCGGCACCGCGTTTCGGATTCCGGCCGGGGCCCTGCGAACGGAGTTCGCGCGGTCGCAGCCACTCCGGCAGGTGCTGTTGCGCTACACCCAGGCGCTGATTGCGCAGATGGCGCAGATCGCCGTCTGCAACCGCCACCACACGGTGGATCAGCAACTGTGTCGCTGGCTTCTGATGCGCCTGGATCGTGGCTCGGGCAACAACGTGACTGCGACACAGGAGTTCATCTCCCACATGCTCGGGGTGCGGCGGGAAAGCGTGACCGACGCCGCATCTGCCTTGCAGAGAGCCAACGTCATCCGCTACCAGCGCGGGCGCATCACCGTGCTGGACCGGCCAGGACTCGAGCGTGGAAGCTGCGAGTGCTACGAGGTCGTCCGCGCCGAGTACGAGAGGCTTCTGGCTGCTGACGACGAGGCGTAGTCGCGCTGCCGCCGGCGGCTCGATATGCGCCCGCATTTCGCGTGGTCGCGAGTCGGCGTGCTCAAGCGACGCCGGCGATTGCCTTGCCGGCGCTCCGAAGAGAAATACCTCCGCGAGGACGGTGTCGGTACAGCGGGGTACGGAAATCGGTAGTGGGGTCGCACCCCGCACCAAACGACTATTGAAAGTACGCAATCGAAGCACTGCGGGCTGCTGCGAAGCGTTGCGAACTCAATCGAAAATCCTGCCGGATTGCAGGCCTGCAAGCAGGTTTTTCAGCCAAGCTGGTTGCTGGGAACGCGCATCAAACGTCTGCAGTCGGACGCAGGCTCAGTTCCCAAATCCAGAATCGAACCCGCATCCGCATGGTGGTTCAGATAGAAGGTTCGGCGGCTGCGTCATTTTCGGCGGCAGGATCGGTGAGCCGCCGGATCGTCAGGGCGCAGCGCTGTTCAATCAAGGTATTGATTCGCTCAACCACGACATTCCCGCCAAAGCGTCGTTCCGGGGCAGCCTGGAGCTTGCGCGCCGTCGCTGGAAGTAGCTTTGCCAATTCCAGAATGCGCCGTTTTGCCTGAGCCTTGGTAAAGCCTGCATCTTCGGCGAACTGCTCCCAGTGACGCGCCTGGACCTCGCTGAACTTGTATTGGCTGCCGATTTTCATCGCCAACTTCTGCGTCAGCCTTGGATACACCGCCGTCGAGAGCGTGTCGTAAAGCGGTGCCAGAACGGGGTCTTTGCCCGAGTACAGCAGAGAGAAATTCTTGGCGTGCGCATCATGATTGCCAATCAGCACATTGAAGATCACGTAGTCGAGCAGTCGCAGAACTTGCGGTGCACTTGGGCGCGTCGTACTGCGTACCAGGTCAAAGCACTGGGCCAGATCCGGACCCCCTTCGTTCTGGTACTTCATTTCGGGCACTACGCCCAGCGCTTGGCAGAAATCCTCTTGATGAAGGCGTTGTCGGTGCCCCTGCGCATCGATCAGTCGGTCGTAGCGCTCAACCAGTAGAAAGGAGCGATCCAATACCTGATGAACTCTTGAATTCGCTGGCTTGAACTGAAGGGCCTCAGCCAGTGCCATGCAAAATCCTTCGTTGATCACGCTGTCTTCAACGTCGTGGATGGCCGGCTTCAGGATATGGGAGCTTGGCGTGCCGTTGAGGGGCAGCCGGATGCGCGCACCATCGAAAACCACTGGCAGCTTGTCCTGGGCACCAGCCAACGAAAGCCGCAAGCCGTCTTTGCCTGCCAACATGGGGCGACGCGGCAATTCATCCAGCATGGCAACGACTTCCTCGTCGCTCAGCCATTGAACGTCATCGCTGCGGGTCGGCACTGGCAAAGCTTGCCCTGGCTCAAGGAACGTCACGGCCCCCGCGCATTCGCCGCCGATGTGGTCCAGCAGCGCAAAGTCGTTCTGGCTCGAAACCTGGAACTGCTGCGCAATCAGGCGGCGCATCTGCCCTTCGGGTAGGAGACCAGCAAAGAAGGGACGCGTTTTGCGATCGTCGAACGGCTCCGCTTGCAGGGGCAGCGAGGCGGACAAGGCAACGGCGTGTTTGTGTGACAGCCAATCGGGTGCGTAGCAAAAGTTCAGTCGCCCATCGACCAGCGCCAACGTGCCGACACGATCGGCGAAAAGCCAGACTTCCAGCTCATGCGCCATGGGCGCCACCCTCGCGTTGATCGTTGGCAGCAACAGATGGCAATCCGCTCAAGTGGACCTCACCACCCAGAGCATCAATGACCCGCAGCACGTTTTCCAGTCGCAAGGTGGGCTTGCCTGCTTCAAGGTCGACAATGAAGCGCACACCCACCCCAGCTGCCAGCGCCAACTGGGGCTGCGTCAGCTCGAGCTGTTTGCGTGCGGCACGCAGCGCATCGCCGAGTTGTTGAGGTGATCGAATGGATGTCATGGCTTGCTAAGTTTCCCGTTCGGGAAATTTTCGGCCACAACCGGACTATATGCAAGCGATATTTCCCGATCGGGAATTGTCGTGCGGCTAGGCGGGGGATTGGCGGTATACTTCCCGAACGGGAAACATCAGTGTGTCGCAGTTCCTTCATGGACTCCTGCCAACTCCCAACTTGTTTGGAAGGAGACCAAGAAATGCAAGTCTTTCACCTCAACCAAAAAACGGCCGCGCGCTGGCATCTCAGCGGGGCTAGCCTTGAACGCCTGACCGCCCGAAGGGAATGATCAACTCGCGGAGGAACGGGCTCTGTCCGGCCTTGCGGCACGTGAAGGGCGATGTTTTCAGTGTCGCGACGCCCGCGCGATTCACAGCCACTGCTCGCTCGGCCGGCAGCAGATCGCCGCCTTCTCGCCCCAGCTCGCGCTCAAGCACGAAGTCGAACAGGCGTTCGAGGTCGGCTTCGGGCTCACGGGTCAGCTGAACCCTGAAAGTCACTTGTGAGTCTTGGAAGGTTTGGCCAAACGAGCACGCGCGGCGTCGAGCTTGCGCTGGAGCGAGGCGACGACTTCGTCGGCGTCGACATAGCCGCCCGTGCGCCTGGCCTCTTCTCTCGACCGCAGGCCACGGGCGATGAACTCGGCCTGGAAGCGCCGGCGCTCGACGCTGGCGCGTACCGATGCCTCGACGAACTCCGAGAGGCTCTCGCCCTCGGTCAGCACCGACTCGACTTCGCCCCGAAACTCGGGCTCGACACGCGCTACGGGGATGTTCGCGGTCTTCATCGCTGCAAAGTATCGCAATTGCACCGCGCGGTTCAGCGGGAGAGCCGCATGACTCATGGTCCCGACCCGGTCAACTCGATCGGCAAGCCCAGCACTCGCACTTCATCAATCCGCGAATCCCAATCCATTCCAGGCCGTCGCAACCCCATGATCTGGATTCAAGCGTGAGGGAGATCAGGCTGTTGCGTCGGTCCGACCCCGAAGACGACCGAAGACGAGATGCGGTGCGATAGGCCGGGGGCGTAGGTCGAGCGCTCGGTGGGAGCACCCGTGGTGCATGCACCAGTCCGACCCCCCGTTGCGCTCAGGTATAAGATCTCTGCTCGAGTTCTTTCCCGCAGAGCCACGATTGTCTCCCATGAGGAATTGTCCATGAGCAATGTCGACCGTGCCGCCATCGAGCAAACCATCCAGACCTACTTCGACGGCCTCTACGAAGGGGATGCGGACAAGATCGCCAGCGTGTTCCACGAATCAAGCGCGCTCACTTGGGACCAGGAAGGAAAGATCTCCATCCTCCCGCGGGACGCCTGGCTGAAGCTGCTGCGAGAGCGTCCGTCGGCGAAGTCGAAGGGCCTGGCGCGCGACGACGGCATCCTGTTGCTCGACCAGTCGGGCCCGACGACCGCGTTCGTGAAGGTGAAGTGCCAGATCCCACCGCGCTACTTTCACGACTATCTGAACTTGATCAAGTCCGACGGAAAGTGGGTGATCGTCCAAAAGATCTATGCCGTCGAGTCTCGCCCGTAGGTCTCACGAAGCACCTGGGTTGGCCCGTGTCGAATGCCGCCCTTCGCGTCTGAGGCACTGGGCGCCCTGGGCGTGTGATCCCTACTCGTTTCTTGTCGGAGGCCGTCGACGACCAAACTCCGCCCAGCAGGTAACCCGTGAGCAAAAGCGCCGGCGTGGTACAGGAGGGTGGCAAGTCCTGCCTGGTATTCGAAACAAGCGTCTTGCTGGGTATACCAAGAAAAACACCGTCGCGAGGACGGTGTCGGTACGGCAGATTGCCGAAATTGGTGGAGGCGGCGGGAATCGAACCCGCGTCCGCAAGCCCTCCACAGCCAGCCCTACATGCTTAGCCTGATCATTTGGTCTGACCACACACCCGCCGACCGGCAAGCTGATGTGCAGCGAGTCACCTTGGATTTAACGCCGGCTCAAGTGACCCGAGACGACGCGAGACCTAGTAAATGACTCTGCTCTAGCTTGCGCTAGCCGGCCCTAGGCCGTACCGGTGCAGAGTCCCGCGGGCTTTTAGGCCGCGAGAGCGTAACGGTCGTCGTTGGCGACTGTCGATTTTCCAGTTGGATTTACGAGGTAGCTGGGCCTCGGCATGCACTGAACTGCTTTGTGACCCACGTCGAAACCGGAGCGCCCCCGATTCGTTCGTGCTTCGAGCCGATGCTGGATTAACGACTCGACTCGATTATCACACAGGTAGGGTCGACCTCAGCCATTGCAAGAGCTCGGCGGGAGAATTCACCACCACATCGGCTCCCCATTGCTCCGGCGGCTTCACCAGACCCAGGTACCCATAGGCCGCCGCCACGGAGCGCATCCCTGCCGCGCGGGCGGCGAGAATGTCCCTCTCGTCGTCTCCCACATAGAGGCAGCGGGCCGGTGCCACGTCCAGACGGCGTGCGGCTTCCAGCAGCGGGGCGGGGTGAGGCTTCGGGTGAGGTGTCGTGTCGCCGCATACCACGCAGTCGCGAGGGGGGCGCAGGCCGATGCCCGTCACCAGGGGTTGGGTGAAGCGGGTGGCCTTGTTGGTGACGATGCCCCAGGCCAGGCCGGAGGCGTCCAGGGCGGCGAGCAGATCGGGCACGCCGTCGAAGAGTCGGCTGTCCACGAGAAGGTTGTTCTCGTAGTGATCGAGAAAGGTGACGCGGAGGGTTTCGTACTCCTCGTGCCCCGGCATGATGCCCAGGCCCACGCCGATCATGCCGCGCGCACCGCTCGAGGCGTGGGGCCGAAGGATGTCCAGCGCCATGGGCTCCAGGCCCCGCAGCTGTCGGAGGTGATTCAGCGCGCCACCGAGATCGGGCGCGGTGTCCGCCAGGGTGCCGTCGAGGTCGAACAGCACCCCGTCAAGCATGGGGTTTGCGCGCCGCGAGGATGTAGTTGACCGAGGCGTCCTGCCCGAGGGCGTAGACCTTGGTGAAAGGGTTGTAGGTCATACCGATGACTTCCGCAGGTTGCAGTCCGGCGTCCCGGCAGAACCCAGAGAGTTCGGACGGGCGGATGAACTTGGCGTACTCGTGCGTGCCCTTGGGCAGCAGCTTCAGCACGTACTCGGCGCCGATGATCGCGAAGACGTAGGACTTCGGATTGCGGTTGAGCGTCGAGAAGAACAGCCAGGCTCCCGGCTTGGCGGCCTTCGCGCAGGCGGCGACGGTGGAGGCGGGGTCCGGGACGTGTTCGAGCATTTCCATGCAGGTGACGACCTCGAAGGTGTCCGGCATCTCGGCGGCGATGGCCTCGACCGGCGTCAGGCGGTAGTCCACCTTGCAGCCGGATTCCAGCAGATGCAGCTGCGCCACCTTGAGCGGCTTCTCCGCCATGTCGATGCCGGTGACGTTCGCGCCGCGCGCCGCGAGCGCTTCCGCCAGGATGCCGCCGCCGCAGCCCACGTCCAGCGTCTTCTTGCCGCGGACAGCCGCGAGGCGGTCGATGTAGTCGAGGCGCAGGGGGTTGATCTGATGCAGCGGCTTGAACTCGCTGTTCGGATCCCACCAGCGGTGGGCCAGCGCGCTGAATTTCTCGATTTCGGCCGGATCGACATTCACCATGTTGCGTCCTGGAAGTGGGGTCACGCGAAGAGCTGGGTGTGCCAGCCCTGAACGCGGCTGCGAAGTTGGTCAACATGGAGGCGGACGAGTTCACCGTTTCGCACGAGCGGCTCGCCCCCGATCCAGACGTGCGAGACATCGCGCCGCCCGGCCGCGTAGACCAGATGCGAAGCGGGGTGATAGCAGGGCACGAGGTCGATCGCGTCGAGGTCCACGGCAATGATATCGGCCTGCTTGCCCGGTTCGAGAGACCCGATGCGATCGTCGAGGCCGAGTGCGCGGGCACCGCAGATCGTTGCCATGCGCAGGGCGGCCTCGGCTGGCAGCGCGGCGGCATCGCCGGTGGTGGCCTTGGCGAGGAAGGCCGCCAGTCGCATCTCCTCGAACATATCGAGCCGGTTGTTGCTCGCAGCACCGTCGGTGCCGAGGGCGACGTTCACACCGGCCGCGAGGAGTTCGCCGACCGGCGCGAAGCCGCTGGCGAGTTTGAGGTTGGAGCTTGGGCAATGGACCATGGTGCAGCCGAAATGGGCGAGCGAGCGGATCTCCTCTTCGAGCAGATGAACGGCGTGCACCGCCATCAGCCTCGGGCCGAGGAAGCCGAGCCGCGACAGCCTTTCGATAGGGCGGCATCCGTACTGGGCGACGGACTGCTGGATCTCGGCTTCGGTCTCGTGCAGATGCAGGTGGATCGGCAGGTCGAGCTGCTCCGCCAGCATGGCCACCCGTTCGAAGGTCGGGTCGCTCACGGTATAGGGTGCATGGGGTGCGAGACAGAAGGAGAGCCTCGCGTCGTGCTTGTGCCGGTCTCGCATGGCGAGCCCGCGGTCCAGGTAGTCCTGAGGGTCCGAGGCGTAGCGGGTCGGAAACTCGATCACGATGATGCCGAGCGCCATGCGCATGCCCGTCTCGAGGGCAGCCGCAGCGGCTTCCTCGGGGAAGAAATACATGTCGTTGAGGCACGTCACGCCACCCAGCAGCGACTCCGCAATGGCCAGCGTCGTGCCGTCCTTCACGAATTCGGCGGTGGCATGGGTGCGTTCCGCGGGCCAGATGTGGTCCTCCAGCCAGCGCATCAGCGGGAGGTCGTCGGCCAGTCCGCGCATGAGCGTCATGGCAGCGTGGGTGTGGGTATTGACCAGACCGGGCATTACCGCGTGGGTGGGCAGGGCGGTGCAGGGGAGGCCAGGGTGGAGTGCCTGCGCCTCGGGCAGTGGGAGGACGGCCTGGATGCGGTCGCCGGCCAGGACGACGGCGTGATTCTCGAGCGGGCCGGCGCCGTCGGCCATCGTGAGGATCCAGCGCGGGGCAATGAGTGCGGTCGGTGTCGTCATGGCAGCCATGAAAAAAAAGAGCCCGGCTTGACGCAGGGCTCTTCGATTGCAGCGAAAGGAGGGCTGGGCCGGTTACTTCGTCCGGACCGTGACCTCGACCCGGCGATCGGGGCCGTAGCAGGCGATGAGGGCCTTCTTGCGCTTGCCCTTGCAGTCCGCCGCCTTGGTGATCAGCTCGCTCTCGCCTTTGCCGATCGCGGTGATGAGGTTCTCCGCGATGCCGTGCTTCTTGACCAGGTAGTCCTTGGCGGCGTTGGCACGACGCTCGGAAAGACGCTGGTTGTACTTGTTGGAGCCGATGCGGTCCGTGTGGCCGATGATGTTGACGGCCTCGCAGCGGTTGTCCTTGAGCTTGGCGGCAACGGCGTCCAGCTTTTCCTTGGCTTGCGGCCGCAGCACCCACTTGTCGAAGTCGAAGCGGCCCGGTTCCAGCTGGATGGTCGTGGGCGGGCAGGAGACTTCCGGCGAGTGGGCCGCCGCCACCGGCTTGGGCTCGGCCGGCTTGGCGCCGCCGCCATCGACCTTCGGCGTGTCCTTGGGCGGGGCCATGTCGGACGGATCCGTCAGGGGTGGCAGGGGCTCGGGCTTGTCGGCCGGGAGTTCGCGGTCGGAAGCGGCGAGCATGTCGCTCGGCCTGGGGATGTCCTTGTATTCCTGCTCGGCGGCAGCCACGGCAGTCGGGGCGGGCGCATCATCGGCGTCTGCCAGCGCGTCAGCGTCGTCGGCGGTGGCGGCGAGCGCGGCGGTGGCCGCTGCGTCCGACGTCGTGAGAGAACCGGAACTCGAGTTCGGGTCGTATTCGTACTTCGTGACCGGGAACTCTGCGGGAGACTGCGCGGCTGCCTTGGCCGGCGCTGCCGCCGCGACCACCACCGCCTCGGAGGAGCGAACCACCTCGGGCGGGGCCTGCTTGATCCGCGGGGCGAGGCTGCTTTCAGCCACTCGGGACGTGGCGTCGTCTTCAGCGAAGAGATCGGGCTCGCCATCGTTGGTTTCGTCAGCAGCCAGAAGATCGGGTTCGCCATCGTCGCCAAGCTCGGCCAGGGCGAGATTCTCATCATCGCGCATGACGTCATCGCTGGCGAAGACATCCGGCTCGTCGTCGTCCGCTTCATCGGAGGCGAGCAGATCGGGCTCCTCGTCGCCGAGGTCGTCGTCGGCGCCAAGCTCCGCCAGGGCGAGATTTTCGTCGTCGCGCATAACGTCATCTCCGGCGAAGGCGGCGACGCCATCCGAATCATCGTCGTCATCGTCGTCATCGGCAGCGGCGACCGCGCTGTCGTACTCGTCGTCATCCTCTGCCGCCATTGCCTCGGCTTCCGGGATGCCGTCGTCGTCCGTCTCGTCGGCCATCATGGCGACGGCGTCCTCGTCGTCGTCCGCCAGAGCGGCGCCGTCGGCTGCGATGTCGTCGGTAGCGTCGTCGTCATCGTCGTCCAGCAGAGCGGCGGTTTCCTCTTCCTCCGGAGAGAATTCGTACTTGGTGATGGGGAAGACAGGCAGTGCGGTGTCAATCACCGGTGCGTCACCCTTCGGCGCCTCGATGGGGGCGGCGGCGCTGCCGGTGTCCGCAGCGACGTTGGCAGCAGGAGCCGGCGCAGCTGGCGGCCACGACACTTGAGGCGGCGGCATCTGGATCCGCTTGGCGAGTTCCATCTCGGGCTGCTGCGTGCTGCGCCAGGCGCTGAACAGGCCGGGGTCGCAGTTTTCGGTGGCGAGGCCCTGGGACCAGCGACCATCCTTGATGCAGCTCCGGCCGTAGCCGTCGCGCACTTCGGTCCCGGCCGGGCGGGTCACGTAGGCACCCTTGGAGCCGGGGGCGAGTTCGGAGCCCGGGGCGACGGGCGCAGGCGCAGGCGCAGCAGCAGCGGTTGCTGCGCTCATGCCCGCGGAGCCTGAGCTGGGAGCGGACGGAACCGAGCAGTCCCCGGAAACAACGAGGCCGGAACCATTGCGGACGCAGTCGCGCCCGTAGCCGTCTCGCAGCCGCGAGCCGTCGGGCCGCAGGACACCACCGTCCTTGTGGCCGCCAGTGAGCTTGGCCTGCGCATCCGCCTTGGCCTGGGCTCTCGCCGCGGCAGCGGCCTCACCGGCCGCTTTCTTGTCGGCGTGCACGGCCTGACGGGACTGCTGAGTTTCGGAAGTGGCGTTGTTGCAGTGGTCGACATCGAACGCGTGCGTGTCGCCGCCGGCGCCGACGCAGGTGCTGCCCTGACCGTCCCGGGTCGAGCGGCTGAAGCCGTCGAAGATCCACTTGCCGGGGGTGACGTCCGCATGGCTTGCCATGGGGCACAACATCGACAGCGTTGCAATACCAACCAGGGTTTTCTTGAGCTTGAACCGCATGACTGTACCGATCATGGCATCACCGCTTGAAAGGGTTCGAGTGTCGTGAGAATAGTGTCCCGGCCACCGGCCGGATCCCCTCTGTTTTGGCGTCTCGCGGTCTCCTCGAACACACCCGCGCTCACCGCTCTGACGCCCAGTCCAAAAGGACCGTTCGAGAATAACACAGTCTTGAATGAATGGGCCTTTTTCGCCCTTTGGCGACAGTGACGCCGGATGATGACAGCGTCCTCGGCCTGCCTGTGAACAGAACCCCGTGATAGCATTGCGGTTTGTCCGGATCGCCCGCGCGTCGCGGGGTGTCGGTCATCGCGCAAAGCGCATTCGCGCCCCGTGCGAAAACCGAGGATCCGGCGCCTACCCAGAGCCTCATGGAGCAATTCGCAAAGGAAACACTGCCGGTCTCCCTGGAAGAGGAGATGCGCCGGTCCTATCTCGATTACGCGATGAGCGTGATTGTCGGGCGAGCCCTGCCTGACGTGAGAGACGGCCTCAAGCCTGTGCATCGCCGCATCCTGTTCGCCATGCACGAGGCGAACATCCAGTGGAACCGCCCATATGTGAAATGCGCCCGCGTCGTCGGCGACGTGATGGGTAAGTACCACCCGCATGGCGACAACGCGATCTACGACACGCTCGTTCGCATGGCGCAGGACTTCAGCCTGCGCTACACGCTGATCGACGGCCAGGGCAATTTCGGATCGGTCGACGGCGACAACGCCGCGGCCATGCGCTACACCGAGTGCCGCCTCGAGCGCATCACCACCGAACTGCTGGCGGACATCGACAAGGAAACCGTCGATTTCGGCCCGAACTACGACGGCAAGGAGCAGGAGCCCCTGGTCCTGCCCTCCAAGCTTCCGAACCTGCTCATCAATGGCTCCTCCGGCATCGCCGTCGGCATGGCCACCAACATTCCGCCGCACAACCTGAGCGACGTGATCGACGCCTGTCTCAAGGTGCTCGCCGAGCCCGATATCGGGCTTGAGGACATCATCGACATCGTCCAGGCGCCGGACTTCCCGACGGCCGGCATCATCTACGGCCTCACTGGTGTCCGCGAGGGTTACCGCACCGGCCGCGGCCGCGTGGTGATGCGGGCGCGGGCGCACTTCGAGGATGTGGAGAAGGGCTCCCGGCAGGCGGTCATCGTCGACGAGCTGCCGTACCAGGTGAACAAGGCCCAGCTGCTGATCCGCATCGGCGAGCTGGTGCGCGAGAAGAAGCTCGAAGGCATCGCCGAGATCCGCGACGAGTCCGACAAGTCGGGCATGCGCGTCGTGGTCGAACTGAAGCGCGGCGAGATGCCAGAAGTCGTCCTGAACAATCTGTACAAAGAAACGCAGATGCAGGACAGCTTCGGGATGAACATGGTCGCGCTCGTCGACGGCCGCCCGAGACTGCTCAATCTCAAGGAATTCATCGAAGCGTTCCTTCGGCACCGCCGCGAGGTCGTGACACGCCGCACGGTGTACGACCTGCGCAAGGCGCGGGAACGTGGCCACGTGCTGGAAGGCCTGGCCGTCGCGCTGTCGAACGTCGACGAAATCATCGCGCTCATTCGCTCGGCGCCTTCGCCTGCCGATGCCAAGGTCCAGCTGATGGGCCGGCGCTGGCGCTCTACCCTGGTCGAGGAGATGCTCTTGCGCGCTGGCGCCGCGGCGTTCCGGCCGGATGGTCTCGGTGCGGAGTTCGGCTACAGCGAGGAAGGCTACCGCCTCTCCGAAGTGCAGGCCCAGCGCATCCTCGAGATGCAGCTCCAGAGGCTCACCGGGCTCGAGCGCGACAAGATCACCGCCGAGTACAAGGAGGTGATCGACACGATCATCGACCTGCTGGACATCCTCGCGAAGCCCGAGCGCGTCACCGCCATCGTCGGCGAGGAACTCGCGGCGCTGAAGGCCCAGTACGGGGACAAGCGCAAGAGCGAGATCACGATCAACACGCAGGATATCGGCATCGAGGACCTCATCACCCCCGAGGACCTCGTGGTGACGCTCTCGCACACGGGTTACATCAAGTCGCAGCCGCTCGGCGACTACCGCGCGCAGCGGCGGGGCGGCCGGGGCAAGCAGGCGACCGCGACGAAGGAAGACGACTTCATCGACAGCCTGTTCATCGCCCACACCCACGACTACATCCTGTGCTTCTCGAACCGCGGCCGGGTGTACTGGCTCAAGGTCTACGAGGTGCCGCAGGGCGGGCGGGCGAGCCGCGGCAAGCCGGTGGTGAACCTGTTCCCGCTGGAAGAAGGCGAGAAGATCAACGTCGTGATGCCCGTGCGCGAGTTCGACGAGCAGCACTTCGTCTTCATGGCCACGGCCAATGGCACGGTCAAGAAGACGCCGCTCACTGACTTCTCGCGGCCCCGTCCCAGCGGGATCATCGCGGTCGATCTCGACGAGGGCGACTTCCTCGTCGGCGCTGCGATCACCGACGGCAGTCACGACATCATGCTGTTCTCCAATGCGGGCAAGGCCGTGCGCTTCGCCGAGGCGGACGTCCGCCCCATGGGGCGTTCGGCGCGCGGCGTGCGCGGCATGCGGCTCGTCCAGGGGCAGGCGCTCATCTCGCTCGTGGTAACAGCCGATCCCACCCAGACCGTGCTCACCGCGACTGAGCGGGGCTTCGGCAAGCGGACGCCCGTGGGCGACTACCCGCGTCATGGCCGCGGCACCCAGGGCACCATCGCCATCCAGACCAGCGCCCGCAACGGCATGGTCGTGGCGGCGCGTCTCGTGGACACCGACGACGAGGTGATGCTCATCACCACGGGCGGTGTGCTGATCCGCACGCGGGTCTCCGAGATTCGCGAGATGGGCCGGGTCACCCAGGGTGTCACGCTCATCGACCTCGATGAGGGCGAGAAGCTCGCGGGCCTGGAGCGGATCGTCGACAAGGACGACGACGCAGCCGACGTCGCGCTGGACGACGACCCGTCCGTGGGAGAAGTCGACGGAGAGGGCACGCCGGAAGATCCGGCGCCGTAGTACAGCAACGACAGACAGGTTCGGAGTTCATGGCAAGAGTCTTCAATTTCAGTGCGGGGCCGGCAGTTCTGCCCGAAGAGGTGCTGGCGCAGGCCCGGGAGGAAATGCTCGACTGGCGCGGCTCGGGCATGTCCGTGATGGAGATGAGCCACCGCGGCAAGGAGTTCGAGTCCATCATCGCCAAGGCCGAGGCGGATCTCCGCTCGCTGCTCGCGATTCCGTCGAACTACAAGGTGCTTTTCCTGCAGGGCGGCGCCTCGCTGCAGTTCTCGATGATTCCCCAGAACCTCATGGGGACCACCGGCAAGGCGGACTACATCCATACGGGCGAGTGGGCAAAGAAGGCCATCGCCGAGGCCAAACGGTTCGGCGCTGTCAACGTTGCAGCGACCTCCGAGGACCGCAGTTTCAGCTACGTGCCGCAGCAGTCGGCCTGGAAGTCAGATCCGAATGCGGCCTATGTGCACATCACCACCAACGAGACAATCGGCGGCATCGAATATCACTGGGTGCCCGATACGGGGTCGATCCCTCTGGTTGCGGACATGTCGTCGCACATCCTGTCCCGACCGATCGACGTCAGCCGCTACGGTCTGATCTACGCCGGCGCGCAGAAGAACATCGGTCCAGCCGGTCTGGTGATCGTCATCGTGCGTGAGGATCTCATCGGTCGCGCGCCGGCCGGCACGCCCTCGATGCTCGACTACAAGGTGATGGCCGACAACGGCTCCATGTACAACACGCCGCCCACGTACTCCGTCTATATCGCCGGGCTGGTGTTCGAATGGCTGCAGCGGCAGAGCGGGCTCGCGGGCATCGAACAGCACAACCGCGCCAAGGCCGGGCTGCTGTACGACGTGCTCGACCGCGGCGGCCTCTATGCGAGTCCGGTCGACAAGGCAGACCGCTCCCTGATGAACGTGCCGTTCCGCCTGCGGGATGAGAAGCTCGACGAGCAGTTCCTGAAGGAAGCGAAGACCTCGTCGCTCATCCAGTTGAAGGGCCATCGGTCGGTCGGCGGGATGCGGGCCTCCATCTACAACGCCATGCCGATGGCCGGGGTTCGCGCGCTGGTCGACTTCATGGGCGAGTTCGAACGCCGTCATGGCTAGGTTCCGGCTCCTCACGCTGAACAGCATCTCGTCGCGCGGGCTGTCCCGCCTGCCCGCCGAGTTCACGCACGCAAACGACGAAGCCCGGCCCGACGCGATTCTCGTGCGCTCGGCGGACATGCATTCGATGCCGATTCCGGCGAGTGTGCTGGCCATCGGGCGGGCGGGAGCCGGCACCAACAACATACCTGTGCCGGCCATGAGCGCACGCGGTGTACCCGTGTTCAACGCTCCGGGTGCCAACGCCAACGCCGTCAAGGAATTGGTGCTGACGGGCCTGCTGATGGCCGCGCGCAACGTGGCGCCGGCGCTCCGTTTCGTGGATGGTCTCGCGCAGGAAGGCGCCGAACTCGACAAGGCGGTGGAGGGCGGCAAGAAGCATTTCGTCGGTTCCGAACTTCCCAACCAGACGCTCGGTGTCATCGGCCTGGGGCGCATCGGGGCGCTGGTCGCCGATGCCGCGATCAAGCTCGGCATGAAGGTGATCGGCTACGACCCGGAGATCACCGTCGACGCTGCGTGGAGCCTGCCTTCGCAGGTGCGCAAGGCGAACTCGATCGAGGAGCTGATCCGTGCATCGGATTACGTCTCCGTGCATGTGCCGCAGGTCGCCGCCACCCGTCATCTCATCAATGCCGAGCGCCTGGCGATCGCCCGGCCCGGTGCAGTGCTGCTCAACTTCTCGCGTGACGCGATCGTCGACGTGCAGGCGGTGCTCGCAGCCCTCGAGTCCGGGCAGCTGAAGTCGTACGTCTGCGACTTCCCGCACGAGCGCTTCCGCGGTCATCCGGGCGTCGTGGCCTTGCCGCACCTCGGGGCGTCCACCCTGGAGGCGGAGGAGAACTGCGCCGTGATGGTCGTGGACCAGGTGCGGGACTACCTCGACAACGGGAACATCCGCAACGCGGTCAACTTCCCGGATGTGGTGATGCCGCGGGAGTCTCCGTTCCGCGTCGGCATCGCCAACAGCAACGTGCCGAACATGCTGGGCCAGATCTCCACGGCCATGGCGCAGGCCGGACTCAACATCCACAACATGCTGAACAAGTCCCGCGGTGACATGGCCTATACGCTGGTGGATGTGGACAGCGCCGTGCCCGAGAAGGCCATTGCCGGCGTGCGCGCCATCGAGGGTGTGCTCTCCGTCCGTTACCTGCCCGCCCAGCCCTAGCCGACCCAGAACGCCATGGACGACGAGATTCTCCGGATCCGGGATCGCATCGATGCCATCGATGCGGAAGTCCTCTCACTGATCAGCGAGCGCGCCCGCTGCGCCCGCGAGATCGGCCACCTGAAAGGGGAGTCGGCGGTGTACCGGCCGGAGCGGGAAGCGCAGGTGCTCCGCCGTCTGCTGCAGATCAATCCGGGGCCGCTGCCGCCGTCGTCCGTGCAGCATCTGTTCACCGAAATCATTTCGGCGTGCCGCGCGCTGGAAAAGACGATGCGCATCGCCTTCCTGGGGCCGCAAGGCACCTACAGCGAGGAGGCCGCCCGCAAGCAGTTCGGGGCATCTGCCGAACCGGAGCCCTGTGCCTCGATCGGCGAGGTGTTCCGGCGGGTGGAATCCGGGTTTGCCGGCTATGGTGTGGTGCCCGTGGAAAACTCCAGCGAGGGCGGCATCGGCGTCACGCTCGATCTGCTGCTCGCGACCACGCTGCGCATCTGTGCCGAGGTCGTTCTCCCGATCCACCATTGTCTGATGACCACGGCCGCCTCGATGGATGGCGTCACCGTCGTGTACGCGCATGTGCAGGCGCTCGGGCAATGCAACGAGTGGCTGTCTCGCCATCTGCCCGATGCCCAGCGGGTGCCCGTGGCGAGCAATGCCGAAGCCGCCCGGCGCGCGAGCGCAGAACCCGGCACCACGGCCATCGCCTCGCGCGCTGCCGCCGAGCTGTACGGTCTCAATCTCGTGGCCGAGAACATCGAGGACGAACCGAGCAACACCACGCGATTCCTCGTCATCGGCAATCAGGAGGTCAATCCCTCCGGCCGCGACAAGACCTCCCTGGTGATGAGCGCGCCCAATCGGCCGGGCGGGCTGCAGGAACTGCTCGCGCCCTTCGCCAAGCATTCGGTGAGCCTCTCGCGGCTGGAATCCCGTCCGTCGCGCCAAGGCCTCTGGGAGTACATGTTCTTCATAGACATCGAGGGGCATCAGCGCGACAAGCCGGTGGCCCGCGCCCTCGCGGAACTCCGCGACAATGCCGCCTTCCTGAAGATTCTCGGGGCCTATCCGGTCGCCCCGGCCTGATCGGACCGCAAGTCGCCGTCGCCGCCAGCGTGGCTGGTGAGTCTTCAACGCGACCGCGCCCTTTAAACAGCACTTCCCAAGAGCCAGAACACGCCATGATCGACGCCTGCGAACAAGCTCCCGCCTGGATTCGGGGGATCGCCCCCTACGTACCCGGCAAGCCGGCCCAGGAACTCGCCCGCGAGATGGGCATGGACGAGGCGGGCATCGTGAAGCTCGCCTCCAACGAGAACCCGCTCGGGCCGAGCCCCAAGGCGCTCGTCGCGATGCGCGCCGCGCTCGAGGACATCACGCGCTATCCCGACGGCAACGGCTTCGACCTCAAGCAGGCGCTGATGGCCCGCTACGGGGTGGGCATGGGGCAGATCGTCCTCGGCAACGGGTCGAACGATGTGCTCGAACTGGTGGCGCGCACGTTCCTCGCGCCTGGCGTCAGCGCCGTGTATTCGAAGCATGCCTTCGCCGTGTATCCGTTGTCGGTGCAGTCGGTCGGCGCGACTCACATCGAGACGCCCGCGAAGAACTTCGGCCATGACCTCGCCGCCATGGCGGGGGCGATTCGCGAAGACACGCGTATCGTGTTCATCGCCAACCCGAACAATCCGACGGGTACGTTCCTGTCCGGCGCCGACCTCCTTGGGTTCCTTCGCGCGGTTCCCCGTCGCGTCATCGTCGTGCTCGACGAGGCATACACCGAATACTTGGCGCAGGAAGACCGGTACGACAGCATCCCGTGGCTCGCGGAGTTTCCGAATCTCGTGATCACGCGCACGTTCTCCAAGGCCTATGGCCTCGCGGGACTTCGGGTCGGATTCGCCCTGGCGCATCCCGACGTTGCCGATCTGATGAACCGCGTGCGTCAGCCCTTCAACGTGAACTCGATCGCGCAGGCGGGGGCAGTCGCATGCCTCGGCGACGACGAGTACCTGGCGCGCAGCCGCGACATCAACGCCCAGGGCATGCAGCGCATGGTGGAAGGGGTCACCGCTCTCGGGCTCGACCACATTCCATCGCGCGGCAACTTCTTCTGCGTGAAAGTCGGTGCGGCACCACAGGTCTACGCAGACCTCCTCCGTCAGGGCGTGATCGTGCGTCCGGTGGGCGCCTACGCAATGCCCGAATGGCTGCGGGTGAGCATCGGGCTTTCCGCGGAGAACGAACGCTTCCTCAGTGCGCTGGCGGCCGTGGTTCCCGCCTCGGCGCGGCATCGCTAGCCGGCCGCCCGACGTGCGCTTCGGGTGTGTCGCCGTCATCGGCGTCGGTCTGATCGGCGGTTCCTGCGCGCTGGCCTGGAAGCGGGCAGGGGTCGTGGACCGTGTGATCGGCGTCGGACGCAGCCGACCCAACCTGGATCGCGCGATCGAACTGGGGGTCATCGACAGCATCGCGCCCAGCGTGGCGGATGCGGTACGCGAGGCCGATGCGGTCCTCATCACCACGCCCGTCGGCCAGTTCGAGGCTCTGCTGCGTGAAGTGGGGCCTGCCTTGAAGGCGGATGCCTTCATCACGGACGGCGGCAGCACCAAACAGGATGTGGTGGCGGCGGCCCGTTCGGCGCTGGGCGACCGGTTTCCGCGGTTCGTCCCGGCCCACCCCATCGCCGGGGCCGAGCGTTCCGGCGTCGAGGCCGCGCGGGTGGACCTGTTCGTGGACCGGAATATCGTGATCACCCCGCTCGCGGAGACGGCCCCGGATGCGGTGGATCGCGCCACTGCCCTCTGGCTCGCCACCGGCGCGCGCCTGTCGCGACTGAGCCCGGGCGAGCACGACGAAGTCTTTGCGGCGGTGAGCCATCTTCCTCACGCGCTGGCCTTTGCACTGGTGGACATGATCGCCAGCTGCCCCGATGGCGAGCGGCTGTTCGGCTACGCGGCCGGCGGATTCCGGGACTTCACGCGCATCGCCTCCAGCTCGCCGGAAATGTGGCGGGACATCTGCGTGGCCAATCGCGACGCCCTCCTGCGCCGGATCGACGACTACCAGAGCGCCCTGACAGGACTGCGCTCGCTGGTGGACGCCGGCGACGCCGCCGGGCTCGAAGCCCTCTTCACTCGGGCGCGCGATGCGCGCGACGCCTGGCTGCGGTCGCGGGAGGACCGATGAGCACCCGTATCTTTCCGCCGCATCTCGACCTGCCTCCGCTCGCCGGCATGCGAGGCACCGTCCGATTGCCAGGGTCCAAGAGCATTTCGAATCGAACGCTGCTGCTCGCGGCGCTCGCCGAAGGCGAGACCGAGATCCGCGATCTGCTCGACTCCGACGACACCCGGAGGATGCTGGAAGCGCTGGCGGTCCTCGGCGTGGAGGTAAACGGCGACGCGGCGTCGGGCGTGGTCCGCGTCAGGGGCTGCGGCGGGCTCTTTCCGAATGGCGAAGGCAAGCTCTTCCTTGGCAATGCCGGGACGGCGTTCCGGCCGCTCACGGCGGCACTCGCCGTGGCGGGCGGGCGCTTCGAGCTTTCGGGTGTCCCCCGCATGCACGAGCGCCCCATCGGCGATCTGGTCACGGCGCTGAACGCGATGGGCGCCGGCATCGAGTATCTCGGGACGCCCGGGTTTCCGCCGCTGCGGCTGACAGGCGGGGCCGTGAAGGTTTCCGGCCCGGTCAGGGTGCGGGGAGATGTCTCCAGCCAGTTCCTGACGGCGCTTCTGCTTGCCCTCCCGATGACACGCGACGGGGCGCTGGTCGAGGTCGAGGGCGAACTCATCTCCAAGCCCTACATCGACATCACCCTCAATCTGATGGAGCGCTTCGGCGTCGCCGTGGAACGCGACGGCTGGGCCTCCTTCCGGATTCCGTCGGGGACCCGTTACAAGACGCCCGGCGTGATCGCGGTGGAGGGGGATGCCTCGGGCGCGTCGTACTTCCTCGCCGCGGGCGGCATCGGCGGGGGGCCCGTCCGGGTCGAAGGGGTCGGCGAGCGCAGCATCCAGGGTGACGTCCGGTTTGCCGATGCGCTGGAATCCCTCGGGATCCAGGTGGCGCGGGGCGACAACTGGATCGAGGCCCGGGCCCCGGCAGACGGTCGCATCCGGGCCTTCGACCTGGACCTAAACCACATTCCGGACGCTGCTATGACCCTCGCGGTCGTGGCCCTCTTCGCGGATGGCCCGTGCCGCCTCGCGAACATCGCGAGCTGGCGGGTGAAGGAAACCGACCGCATCGCCGCGATGGCCGCCGAACTCCGCAAGGTCGGCGCGGGGGTGGAGGAGGGCGACGATTTTCTCGTGGTCACCCCGCCGACCCGGTGGCAGGGGGCGGCCATCGAGACCTACGACGATCACCGCATGGCGATGTGCCTGTCGCTCGCCACCCGGGGTGGCGTGCCCCTTCGGATCCTCGACCCGGGCTGTGTGGCCAAGACCTTCCCCGAGTACTTCGAAGCGCTCGCGAGCGTGAGCCAGCCCGAGGGCGTCCCCGTGGTGGCCATCGACGGCCCCGGCGCTTCCGGCAAGGGTACGGTCGCCCGCATGGTGGCCGATGCCCTGGGTTTCCGGTATCTAGACAGTGGATCCATCTACCGGGTGGCGGCGCTTGCGGCGATCCGAAACGGCGTGGCCCTGGACGACGAGGCCGAGATCGCTGCCCTCGGCGCGCATCTCGATGTGGTGTGCGAAGGCGAGTCCGTGCTCCTGTCCGGCGAGGACGTTTCCGAGGCCATCCGAACCGAGGAAGTCTCGCAGGCAGCCTCCCGGATCGCGGCGCTGCCCGCATTGCGGGAGGCCCTGATGTGGCGTCAGCGTGCCTTCCTGGGACGCCCCGGGCTGGTGGCCGAGGGGCGCGACATGGGGTCCGTCGTGTTTCCGCAGGCGGGGCTCAAGGTCTATCTCACGGCGAGCGTGGAGGAGCGTGCGGCGCGCCGCCATAAACAGTTGATAGACAAAGGAATGCGTGCTAGCCTTGCCGGCCTTTTGCAGGACCTGTCCGAGCGCGACGAGCGCGATAGCCGTCGGTCGGTGGCCCCGCTGGGAAAGGCGGAGGGCGCCCGGGAACTCGATTCCACGGGGCTCAGCCCGCAAGCGGCGTGTGAACGAATCGTTGGCTGGTTTCGCGAGCAGGTTTGCCGATAACGTAGTCTGGGTGGTGAAGCCGCATCCCGAGCACACTCCGGATGGGCTCCAGCCCGGGCAATTTTTTTCAACTCCCCAGATCGGGCGCAGCCGGTCCGATCGCTTCAATCCTCAATCAACCTAACTCATGACTACTTCAACCCAACCTTCCGCATCCCCCGTCGAAAACTTCGCCGCCCTCTTCGAGGAAAGTCTGTCGCGCCAGGAAATGCGCGCAGGAGAGGTCATCACGGCCGAAGTCGTACGCGTGGATGCGAACCACGTCGTTGTCAACGCGGGACTCAAGTCCGAGAGCTTCATTCCCATCGAGGAGTTCCGCAACGATCGTGGCGAGGTTGAGGCGAAGGCCGGCGATTTCGTGTCGGTTGCCATCGAAGCCCTGGAAGACGGCTACGGCGAGACCCGCCTGTCCCGCGACAAGGCCAAGCGCCTCGCCGCCTGGACGCAGCTGGAGCAGGCGCTCGAAGCCGGCTCGCTGGTGCAGGGTCTCATCACCGGCAAGGTGAAGGGCGGTCTCACCGTCATGATCAACGGCATCCGTGCGTTCCTGCCGGGCTCGCTGGTCGACACCCGTCCGGTCAAGGACACCACGCCCTACGAGGGCAAGCAGCTCGAGTTCAAGGTCATCAAGCTCGACCGCAAGCGCAACAACGTGGTCGTGTCGCGTCGCGCCGTCGTCGAGGCCAACCAGGGTGAAGAGCGCCAGAAGCTCCTCGAGACCCTGCAGGAAGGCGCGGTGGTCAAGGGCATCGTCAAGAACATCACCGACTACGGCGCGTTCGTCGACCTCGGTGGCATCGACGGCCTGCTGCACATCACCGATCTGGCCTGGCGCCGCGTCAAGCACCCGTCCGAAGTCCTGGCGGTGGGTGACGAGGTCGAGGCCAAGGTCCTCAAGTTCGACCAGGAAAAGAACCGCGTCTCCCTCGGTCTCAAGCAGCTGGGCGAAGACCCGTGGGTCGGTCTGGGTCGCCGCTACCCGACGGGCACCCGCCTGTTCGGTCGCGTCACCAACCTCACCGACTACGGCGCGTTCGTCGAGATCGAGTCGGGCATCGAAGGCCTGGTGCACGTGTCCGAGATGGACTGGACCAACAAGAACGTCCACCCGTCGAAGGTCGTCCAGCTCGGCGACGAAGTCGAAGTCATGATCCTCGAGATCGACGAAGACCGCCGCCGCATCTCGCTCGGCATGAAGCAGTGCATGGCGAACCCGTGGGAAGAATTCGCCGCCAACAGCAAGAAGGGCGACCGTGTCCGCGGCCAGATCAAGTCGATCACCGACTTCGGCGTGTTCATCGGTCTGCAGGGCGGGATCGACGGTCTCGTGCACCTGTCCGACCTCTCCTGGAACGTTCCCGGCGAAGAGGCCGTGCGCAACTACAAGAAGGGCGAGGAACTCGATGCCGTCGTTTTGGGCATCGATGTGGAGCGCGAGCGCATCTCCCTGGGCATCAAGCAGCTCGAGGGCGATCCGTTCAACAACTACGTCGCGTCCCACGACAAGAATTCCATCGTCGAGGGCGTCGTGAAGACCATCGATGCCAAGGGTGCCGTCGTCTCGCTGGAAGGCGAAGTGGAGGGCTACCTGCGTGCGTCCGAAGTCTCCCGCGACCGCGTCGAAGACATCCGCACGCACCTGAAGGAAGGCGACCGCGTGAATGCGATGATCATCAACATCGATCGCAAGAACCGCACGATCAATCTCTCCATCAAGGCGAAGGATCAGGCCGACGAATCGGAAGCCCTGCAACGGGTCGCCTCCGAGAGCCCGACCAATGCTGGCACCACGAACCTCGGAGCCCTGCTGAAAGCCAAGCTGGACAACAAGAACGCCGCCCAGTAAGGGGGTTCGATGACCAAGTCGGAACTCATCGCCAGACTGGCGGCGCACTTCCCGCAGCTGGGCGCCGCCGACGCTGAGCTCGCGGTCAAGATGATTCTCGATGCGATGGCACGTAGCCTGTCGCAGGGAGAACGCATCGAGATCCGCGGGTTCGGCAGCTTCGGCCTCAACTACCGACCGCCGCGCGTGGGCCGTAATCCGAAGTCCGGAGAGAAGGTTCAGGTGCCCGCCAAGTACGTGCCCCACTTCAAGGCGGGCAAGGAACTGCGGGAACGGGTCGACGTCGGGGCCGAGGAGGCAGCGAAGGCAAGGGACGCCTTGGTCAGTTCCGAAATGTCGGGGACGTCCGGGACGGGTCCATCCGCCTCCTCGTCCTCGGCATCCTGACGTCGAGGGTTCGCCGATCGAGGTCTGCTGAATGCGCATAGTCGGTTGGGTCGCCCGGGGACTGCTGTTCGTGCTGCTCCTCGGGTTCGCGCTCAAGAACACCGACCCCGTCACGGTGCGCTACTACTTCGGCGTCGCCTGGCAGGCGCCGCTCGTGGTGGTTCTCCTGGTGATCTTCGTTCTCGGTGCGGCCGGCGGCATTCTCGCCACCCTCGGCTATGTGCTGCGTCAGCGCCGTGAGATCGGGCGCCTCAAGCGCCAGACCGGGCTCGCGGACGTCGAGGTGCCCACCACCGAAAGCGGTACCTGAGCCCGGGCGCTGCCACGATGGAATTCGAAACCTGGTGGTTGCTGGCCCTGCCGCTGTTCTTCGCCCTCGGCTGGTTTGCCGCGCGTATCGACATCAAGCAGCTGGTGACGGAGTCGCGCCGGCTGCCCCATTCGTACTTCAAGGGCCTCAATTTCCTGCTCACCGAACAGCCCGACAAGGCCATCGAGGCCTTCATCGAGGTCGTGAAGGTCGAGCCGGAAACCGTCGAGCTGCATTTCGCGCTGGGCAATCTGTTCCGCCGGCGCGGTGAGCTGGAGCGTGCCATCCGCATGCATCAGAACATCCTGGACCGCGAGGACCTCGCGCCCGACCAGCGCCTGAACGCACTGCACGAGCTCGGTCAGGATTACCTCAAGGCAGGCCTGCTCGACCGCGCCGAAGAACTCTTCATCAAGTTGCGCGGTACCAGCTTCGAGCAGTCGGGCCTGCGCTATCTGCTGGAGATCTACGAGCAGGAGAAGGACTGGCCCAAGGCAATCGAAATCTCGCAGCAGATGGACGCCGTGACCGGCCAGTCCAGCGCGAAGGACATCGCGCACTTCTACTGCGAGCTTGCCGCGTCGGCGCTCGTGCATGCCCGCTACGACGAGGCGCGGGGCCATCTCGACGATGCCTTGTCGGTCAATCGCAAATGCACGCGTGCGAATCTGCTGCTCGGCGATGTCGAGCTGGGCGCCGGCCAGGTGGAAGCGGCGATCGACGCCTGGAAGCGCATCGAGGGGCAGAACCCCGCCTATCTGTCTCTCGTTGCCGACCGCCTGCTCGGCGCGTACCGCCGCCTGGGTCGGGAAACGCAGGGCGTGCAACTGCTGACCGGCTACCTCTCCAGCTATCCGTCGCTCGACCTTCTGGAATCCGTGTACAAGGCCGTCCTGGAGTCTGGCGGTCCGCGTCAGGCCTACGAGCTTCTCCGCGACGAACTGCGCCGCAATCCCACGCTGATCGGTCTCAACCGGCTCATCGAGATGCAGATCTCCGAAGCCCCGACCGACAAGCGCCATGATCTCGAACTCACGCGTGACCTGATCCAGCAGCACGCGCGCAGCCTGTCCCTGTATCGCTGCGACAATTGCGGCTTCCGGGCCCGGCAGTTCTACTGGCATTGCCCCGCCTGTCACGGCTGGGAAACCTACATCCCGAAACGCGCGGAGGAGAGGGAGTTGTCCGCATGAGTCAAGCATCCCCCGCCGATCCGCGGGTCATCGTGGCGCTGGATTTTCCGTCGGCGGAACAGGCGATCGCCTTTTTGCCCCGGCTCACGGCGAAGTCGTGCCGCGTGAAGGTCGGCAAGGAACTGTTCGTTTCTGCCGGACCGGCGCTGGTGGAGCGAATCCAGGCCCTGGGTTTCGAAGTGTTCCTGGATCTCAAGTTTCACGACATCCCCAACACCGTCGCGCAGGCCTGCGAAGCCGCTGCCCGCCTTGGCGTGTGGATGGTCAACGTCCACGCGTCCGGCGGCACCCGGATGATGAACGCGGCCGCCGAGGCCCTGGCCAAGGTGACGACGCGTCCTCGACTAATCGCGGTGACGGTCCTCACAAGTCTCGAACAGACCGATCTGGACGAGGTCGGCCTCGCCGGGCCGACGCCCGCTGACGCAGCCGTGAGACTCGCGGCGCTGGCGCAGGCGGCAGGTCTGGACGGCGTCGTGTGTTCCGCGAAGGAAGCGGGCGCCATGCGGGCGCGGTTTGACCGCAGTTTCGCGCTGGTGACGCCGGGCATCCGGCCTGCCGACAGTGCCGCGGACGACCAGGCGCGCATCGCCACGCCCGGCGCGGCGATTGCCGCCGGTGCCACGTACCTCGTGATCGGACGTCCCATCACCAAGGCCGCCGACCCGGCCGCTGCGCTCGCAGCGATCAACGCCGAGATCGCCACGGCAGGAGGTGCGCGATGACCACGCCCCGGGAAATCCTCCAGGCCGTCGCTGCCGCCCGCATGCTGGTCGTGGGTGACGTCATGCTCGACCGGTACTGGTTCGGGGAAGTGAACCGCATATCGCCCGAGGCGCCCGTGCCCGTGGTGAAGGTGGAGCGCACGGAAGAGAGGCTCGGCGGCGCGGCCAACGTGGCCCGCAATGCGCGCGCGCTCGGGGCCGCGGTGACGCTGCTGTCCGTGATCGGGAAGGACGAACCCGGGCAGCGCATCGGTGCGCTCCTGGCCGAGGCCGGCATCGGCGCTGGCCTGGAGGTGGACCCGTCCATCTCGACTACCGTGAAGCTGCGTGTGATCGGACGCCAGCAGCAACTGCTGCGTATCGACTTCGAGACGACGCCAGGTCCGGACGCGCTGGAAGCCAAGCTCGATGCCTTCGGGCGAGCTGTCGCGGATGCCGATGTCGTGGTGCTGTCCGACTACGGCAAGGGCGGGCTGCAGCACATCGCCCGCATGATCGAAGCGGGAAGGCAGCACGGTGCGACGGTCCTCGTCGATCCCAAGGGCGAAGACTATTCCCGCTATCGTGGCGCCACCCTGCTCACCCCGAACCGTTCCGAGTTCCGGCAGGTGGCGGGCCCGTGGCGTTCCGAGGCGGAACTCACCGACAAGGCCCAGGCTGTGCGGCGTTCGCTCGATCTCGATGCGTTGCTCGTCACGCGCAGCGAGGAGGGCATGACGCTGTACCGCGAGGACGGCATGCTGCACGTGCCGACCCAGGCCAAGGAAGTGTTCGACGTGAGCGGCGCCGGCGACACGGTGATCGCGACGCTTGGCGCCTTGCTCGGCGCGGGACGCAGTCTGGAGGAAGCGGTGCGCTGGGCCAATGCGGCAGCGGGCATCGTGGTCGGCAAGCTCGGTACGGCCGTGGTGACCATCGAGGAACTGGTCGGTGCGATCAGTGCGGCTCACCCGGAATGATGACGGCAATCACCCAAACGTCGGCCCGCGAGCAAACGATCCGGGCAGGGAGTGACGCATGATTCTTGTGACAGGGGCCGCCGGTTTCATCGGCGCGAATCTGGTGAAGGGACTGAACGATCGCGGCGAGCAGAACATCCTCGCGGTCGACAACCTCACGCGGGCCGAAAAGTTCCGCAATCTCGCCGACTGCGAGATCGCTGACTACTGGGACAAGGAAGCCTTCCTCGATGCGCTGGTCGACGGCATGTTCGACGGCGAGATCGACGTCGTCTTCCACAACGGCGCCTGCTCCGACACCATGGGCAGCGATGGCCGCTACATGATGGAGAACAACTTCCGCTATACGCGCACCCTGCTCGACTGGTGCCAGGCGGAAGGGGCGCGGTTCATCTACGCGTCTTCTGCGGCCGTCTACGGGGCCGGGCCGGAGTTCCGTGAAGATCGGCAGTGCGAGAAGCCGCTCAACGTCTACGGCTACTCGAAGTTCCTCATGGATCAGGTGGTGCGGCGCGAATGGGAGGAACTCGGATCCCAGGTCGTGGGACTGCGCTACTTCAATGTCTACGGCCCGCGCGAGGCGCACAAGGCCCGCATGGCATCGGTCGCGTTCCACAGCTTCAACCAGTTCCGAGCCAGCGGCAAGGTGAAGCTCTTCGAAGGCAGTGGGGGTTACGGTCCCGGTGAGCAGCGTCGCGATTTCGTCTCGGTGGACGACGTGGTGCGCGTCAACCTCTGGATGCTCGATCACCCCGAGGTGTCCGGCATCTTCAATCTGGGCACGGGACGCGCGCAGCCGTTCAACGACGTTGCTCGGGCTGTCGTCAACACGTTGCGGATGAAGGCCGGTGAGCCGGTGCTTCCGCTCGATGAGCTGCGTCATCGCGGTCTGCTCGAGTACATCCCGTTCCACGAAGGGCTGAAGGACAAATACCAGAGCTACACGCAGGCCGACCTCACCCTGCTGCGAAAGGCCGGCTACGACGCGCCGTTCGCGTCGGTGGAGGAGGGCGTCGCGCGATACGTGGAATGGATGCTGGAGAACCCGCAATGAGCTACCAGGTCCTGGACGATCTCGTAGGCAGTACGCCTCTGGTGCGCTTCAAGCGGATGCCGGGCAAGACGACCAACGTGATTCTCGGCAAGCTCGAAGGCAACAATCCGGCGGGCTCCGTCAAGGATCGCCCTGCGCTCTCCATGATCATGGGCGCGGAGTCCCGAGGCGAGATCAAGCCGGGGGACACGCTGATCGAACCCACCAGCGGCAACACGGGGATCGCGTTAGCCATGGTGGCTGCGATGCGCGGCTACCGCATGGTGCTCGTGATGCCGGAGGACCTTTCCGTGGAACGCCGCCAGACGATGGCGGCCTTCGGTGCAGCTTTCGTGCTGACGCCCAAGGCGGGCGGCATGGAGTCCGCGCGGGACATCGCCATCGAGATGCAGGCACGCGGCGAGGGGAGGATCCTCGATCAGTTCGCCAACCCGGACAATCCGCTGGCGCATTTCCGTGGTACCGCGCCCGAGATCTGGCGCGATACCGGCGGCAAGATCACCCACTTCGTGAGCAGCATGGGCACGACCGGGACGATCATGGGCTGCGCGCGCTACTTCAAGCAGATGAATCCGGCGATCCGGATCGTCGGGTGCCAGCCCACCGACGGGTCTCGCATCCCGGGTATCCGCAAGTGGCCGGAAGCCTATCTGCCGAAGATCTTCGACCGGTCCCTCGTCGATGAGGTGGTGGAGGTCACGCAGGGTGACGCGGAAGAGACCGCACGCCGCATGGCGCGGGAAGAAGGGATCTTCTGCGGGATCTCCGCCGGTGGGGCGGCGTGGGCGTCACTGTCGCTCAGCCAGCGAGTGGAGAACGCCGTGATCGTCACGATCGTGTGCGATCGCGGGGACCGCTACCTGTCGACGGGCGTGTTCGGCTGAGCAGACTGCCGATCGATGCCGGCGTCGCGCGCGGCATCGATCGTGTTCACAAACGAGGTCAGGCGGCCCGCGGTACCCAAGTCTCCGGCGCGCGCCACAGCGCGGCCAGCAGCAGTTCACGCTTGAGCACGAACTCCTTGGGCAGACGGTCGTAGAGCTTCACGAAGAGTTCTTCGTGAAGCACCAGCTCACGCACCCACTCCTCCCGATGCAAGGTCATCGCATCACGGAACCCGGCGCGCACGCCGTCCGAAAGACCTCCCCATTGGAGGTCGGCTTCGGCGGGCATCCACCCCAGCGGGCTCTCGACCGCACTGGCGCGGCCGGCACAGCGATCCACCACCCATTCCAGCACCCGCATGTTCTCGCCATAGCCCGGCCAGAGGAACTTGCCGTCGGCGTTCTTGCGGAACCAGTTCACGCAGAAGATGCGGGGCGGGTTGGAGACGCGGTGACCCATCTCGAGCCAGTGATCGAAGTAGTCGCCGATGTGGTACCCGCAGAACGGAAGCATGGCAAACGGGTCGCGTCGGACCTCGCCCACCTTGTGCGCCGCGGCGGCGGTGGTCTCGGAGCCCATCGTGGCGGCGAGATACACGCCGTCGGTCCAGCTGAAGCTCTCCATCACGAGCGGCATCGTGGTGCTGCGTCGCCCGCCGAAAATGAATGCCGAGATGGGCACGCCCTCGATCTTTTCCCAGTCGGGATCGAGTGAAGGACACTGGCTCGCCGGCGAGGTGAAACGGGCATTCGGGTGTGCCGCTTTGCGGCCGCAGTCCGGCGTCCAGTCCTGACCCTGCCAGTCGACCAGGTGTGCCGGCGGCTGGTCAGTCATGCCCTCCCACCACACGTCGCCGTCGTCGGTGAGGGCGACGTTCGTGAAGATGGAGTTGCTTCGCATGGTGTCCATCGCGTTGGGATTGGACTGATACGAAGTCCCGGGCGCGACACCGAAGAAACCGAACTCAGGGTTGATGGCGTAGAGGCGGCCATCGGGACCGGGCTTGATCCACGCAATATCGTCGCCGATGGTCGTGACCTTCCAGCCTTCGAAGGCGGGAGGCGGGATGAGCATCGCGAAGTTGGTCTTGCCGCACGCGCTGGGGAAGGCTGCCGCGACGTAGCTCTTGCGGCCCTCGGGCGACTGGACACCGAGAATCAGCATGTGCTCGGCGAGCCAGCCCTGCTCGCGCCCCATCGTGGAAGCGATGCGCAGCGCGAAACACTTTTTGCCGAGCAGCGCGTTGCCGCCGTATCCGCTGCCGAAGGACCAGATCGCGTTTTCTTCCGGGAAGTGAACGATGTACTTGTGGTCCTTGTTGCAGGGCCACACCACGTCCTTCTCGCCGGACGCGAGCGGCGCGCCGACAGAGTGCAGGCAAGGTACGAACTCACCGGTGGCGCCGAGGGATTCCAGTGCGGCGCGCCCCATGCGGGTCATGATGCGCATGCTGACGGCGACGTAGGGAGAATCCGTGATTTCCACGCCGACGTGGGCCAGAGGCGATCCGATGGGACCCATGCTGAAGGGCACGACGTACATCTTGCGGCCCCGCATGCAGCCGTCGAAGAGGCCGCGGAGCTTGGTCTTCATCTCGTCCGGCGCCATCCAGTTGTTGGTGGGGCCGGCGTCGTGCTTGTGGATGGAGCAGATGAAGGTGCGGTCTTCAACGCGCGCAACGTCGCTCGGATCGGACCAGGCGAGAAAACTTCCCGGGCGCTTGGCGGGGTTGAGGGGGCGGAACGTCCCCGATGTCACGAGGTCCTGGCAGAAGCGGTCGTACTCCGCCTGACTGCCGTCACACCACACAATGCTGTCGGGGCGCGTCAGTGCCGCCACCTGCGAAACCCAGGTCTTCAGGGCATCGTGTCGCACCCAGTCCGGTGCGGCGAGGTCGATGCCGGGTCTCCCTACATCCTCGATCTTCAAAGCTTGTATCTCCCTGACATTGCTCGGACTTTGTGCATCGCCGGTCGGGTCAATGCTAACACTGCGCCGGGGTCGAGTCAGCCTGAAACCCGAACAAATTCAAGCGCAAAAACAGGGCGTTGGGAGGCAAGGCCCATGCCCGGGTTACCATCGCGCCCCCGTCATCCCGCCCCTCTGACCGTGACCCCGACCCTCGTGTTCGACATCGAGACCGTTCCCGACGTGGAAGGGTTGCGGCGACTGCGCGGATATCCCCCGGAAGCCTCCGATGCCGAGGTGGCCGAAGCAGCCTTCCAGGCACGCCGCGAGCAGACCGGCGGATCGGACTTTCTCCCGCACTATCTGCATCGGATCGTCGCGATCTCCTGCGCGCTGCGCGACCGCGACAGCTTTCGCGTGTGGTCGCTCGGTGATCCGACGGAAGGAGAGGCGTCCCTCGTCCAGCGATTCTTCGACGGTATCGAAAAGCTGCGGCCGCAGCTCGTGTCGTGGAATGGCGGCGGCTTCGATCTTCCGGTGCTGCACTATCGTGCGCTTCGCCACAGCGTCGTGGCGCCGAAGTACTGGGATCTCGGCGACGACGACCGCGAGTACAAGTGGAACAACTACATCAGCCGCTATCACACCCGTCATCTGGACCTCATGGACCTGCTCTCGATGTACCAGCCGCGAGCCAATGCGCCCCTCGATGACTTTTCGCAACTGCTCGGCTTTCCGGGCAAGCTCGGCATGGGGGGCGCGCAAGTGTGGACGTCGTTCCAGGCCGGCGGCATCGAAGGTATCCGCAGCTATTGCGAGACCGATGTTGTGAACACGTATCTCGTGTTCCTGCGTTTCCAGCTCATGCGCGGTCAGTTGGAGCGGGTGGAGTACGAACGCGAATGCGACCTCGTGCGGGATTCGCTCGGCAAGCTCCCCGGCGAACACTGGAAGCAGTTCCTTGCGGCGTGGGGCGGCCGATGAGGGAGTTCGAGCCGCCGCCGGTACTCGAGATCGAATCGCTCGATCATGAAGGCAAGGGCGTCGCGCACCGTGACGGCAAGGTCGTGTTCGTGGAGGGTGCGCTGCCCGGTGAACTGGCGAGAGTGCGGCTCACCCGCACTCGCAATTCCTTCGATGTTGCCATTGCCGATGAGATCCTCCGCGAGAGCAGCCAGCGCGTGAAGCCGTCCTGCCCGCATTTCGGCGTATGTGGCGGATGCACCATGCAGCATTTCCATCCGGCTGCGCAGGTTGCCGCGAAGCAGCGTGTTCTCGAAGACTGCCTCGAGCGCATCGGCGGCGTCCGTGCCGATGAGCTCTACCCTGTCATCCAGGGACCGGATTGGCACTATCGCGACCGGGCCCGGCTCTCGGTGCGTCACGTGCAGAAAAAGGGCTCCGTCCTCGTCGGTTTCCACGAGCGCAAGAGCAGCTACGTGGCCGAAATGGGGGAGTGCAGGATCCTGCCGGAACGAATCTCGGCGCTCATCCTGCCCCTGAGAGAGCTGATCGACGGATTGTCGATTCGCGCTCGGCTGCCGCAGATCGAGCTGGCGGCCGGGGAGGGTGTCGATCTTCTCGTGTTCCGCATCCTGCAGCCCCTCACGACGGCAGACGAAGCGCGGGTGCGTGCCTTTGCGGATTGCCACGGTGTGTATATCGCGTTGCAGCCCAAGGGACCAGACACTATCCGGTTGTTTCATCCCGAGACCTGGCCCGGGCTCACGTACGAGTTGCCGGAGTTCGGGATCCGCTTCGAGTTCTCCGCGACGGAGTTCACGCAGGTGAACGCTGGGGTGAACCGTATGCTGGTGCGACGCGCCATGTCTCTACTGGCGCCCCGCAGCGGAGAGCGGATCGCGGATCTCTTCTGCGGCCTCGGCAATTTCTCGTTGCCGATCGCCCGGCTGGGTGCCATGGTGGTTGGCGTGGAAGGCAGTGACGCCCTGGTGCGCCGCGCGCGTCGCAACGCCGAATTGAACGGCCTGCAGGACCGCGCGGAGTTTCGGGTTGCCGATCTCTTCCAGGTCACGCCGGAGAGTCTGGCCGCGCTGGGCCCGTTCGATGCCATGCTGATCGACCCGCCCCGCGATGGGGCCATTGCGCTCGTGAAGGCGATGCAGCCGCCTTACCCGAGCAGGATCGTATACGTCTCGTGCAGCCCGTCCACGCTCGCCAGAGACGCCGGCATGCTGGTCAACGTGCACGGCTACCGGCTGGAGGGGGCGGGGGTCGCCAACATGTTCCCGCACACGGCGCACGTCGAATCGATCGCCTACTTCTCCCGCGACCCCTGAAAAAACAAGGCGGCCCGGAGGCCGCCTTGCAGGGTGCTACGTACTATCGGTGTCAGTCTCGGTCGCCTGCGAACGCCATCAGCAGGTGAAGCAGGCTGGAGAAGATGTTGAACAGGCTCATGTACACGCCCGTGGCCGCGATGATGTAGTTGGTCTCGCCGCCATTGATGATCCGGCTGATGTCATGCAGCAGGAACAGCGAGAACACCACGATCACCAGGGCCGAGATCGTCAGGGCCAGCGCGGGCAACTGAAGAAACATGTTCGCGATGCCGGCGACCACCAGAACGATCATTCCCACGAACAGGAATTTGCCCATGAAGCTGAAATCGCGCTTGGTCGTGGTGGCAATGGCGCTCATGGCCAGCAGGATGGCGCCGGTACCCGCGCCGGCCAGGCCGACGAGTTGGGGGCCGTTGCGAAGGGACATGGCGAAATTGAGCATCGGGCCGAGCCACCAGCCGAGAATGAACGTCATGCCGAGCAGCAGCACGACGCCGAGGCCGCTGTTGCGATTGGCGGCAATGGCGAATTGCAGGCCGATCACCGCACCCAGCATCACGACGCTGGCGATGATGGGGTTCTGCAGGATGATGCCGCCCGTGGACATGCCGATGAAGGCACCGATCACGGTGGGAATCATCGTCAGCGCGACGAGGAGGTAGGTGTTGCGCAGAACCTTGTTGCGCTCCGCACCCAGCGCACGTCCGCCGGTCAGGATCTGGACATCAGGTTGCATGGATTTATCCCCTTGTAAGTTCGGAACAACGTCGCTAAGACTACGCAATCCCGGAGATAGTTTCAACGAATCACCGAGTTTCGCCTGCTCGACCTTGCCGGTATCATGCCAGCCGGTGCGTGGCACCGCCCGGGACGAAGCTGCAGGAAGCGTGGGGGAGCGGTTTAACCCAGCTGTCTTGAAAACAGCCGACGAGCAATCGTCCGTGAGTTCGAATCTCACCGCTTCCGCCACCCCCTCTGAGGCAATACGCCCGGTCGCCGTGCCCGGCACCTGGCCGGTGCGCCCCTTTCGTCCCCTCTTACCCCGCCTGCCCCATGGCCGCAAAGCGTGCCCTTCGGATCTTCGGGTTTTCCTCGCTGATCGCCATCCTGCTCCTGGTGGCCTGGGCCTGGACGCCCGATCTCGACCGTGCCGTGCTCGAAGCGCGCTACGCCCGCCCGCCATCCGAGTTCGTCGATGCAGCTGGTGCGCGCGTTCATGTGCGGGTTTCAGGTTCTCCCGACGCGCCGGTGGTCGTGATGATCCATGGCTTCGGCGCGAGCCTGCACACCTGGGAACCCTGGGCGGATGTGCTGTCCCGCTCCCATCGCGTCATTCGGTACGACCTCACCGGGGGCGGGCTGACCGGTCCCGATCCTACGGGCGACTACACGGACGCGCGGGCGATGCAGGTGCTCACGGCGCTGATGGATCACTACGGGGTAGGGCGCGCGAGCCTTGTGGGCCATTCGATCGGAGGGCGGCTCGCCTGGAGATTTGCGGGCACCTACCCGGATCGCGTACACCAACTGGTGCTGGTCGCGCCCGATGGATTTGCCAGCCCGGGCTTCGAGTATGGAAAGAGGACGGAGGTCCCGGCGGTCCTCGGACTGATGCGTTACTTCCTGCCGAAAGCCGTGCTGCGCATGAATCTCGAACCGGCCTACGGCGATCCCTCCCGCCTGGCCGACGACGTGGTCCAGCGCTACCACGATCTCATGCGGGGTCCGGGCGTCCGCGATGCGCTGTTCAAGCGGCTGGAGCAGACGATTCTCGAAGACCCCACGCAGTTCATCACGGGCATTCGTGGGCCCACGCTACTCGTGTGGGGGGAAAGTGACGCGATGATCCCGGTGACCAACGCGCAGGACTACCTTCGGCGGATGCCGGATGCCCGACTCGTGTCTTTCCCCGGTCTCGGGCACGTCCCGCACGAGGAAGCGCCGGCTCCCACGGTCGTTCCGGTTCGGGACTTTCTGAATCGCTGACGGGCACGGGTATCGAGGGAAGGCGTTTTTCGGCGTTCAGTGCTGCCGCGCGCAATGCCTTCGACGAGTGCTGTGAATTTCTCCGACAGACTGCCCGCAGGGTCGGAAACAAAAAACGGCTGCCGAGGCAGCCGTTTTTTGTTGCGTTCCGGCACGCGGTGCCGGAGGGAAAACCTTACGCAGCGCGGGCGCTTACGCTAGTGCGGCGGGCAGCGACGGGCGTCGCACGGGCAACGCGGGTGGTGGTCCCGGTGGCCTGGGTGCGGATGCGACGATACAGATCCGGCTTCGTCTTCAGATACGAGATCACTTCGTAATCGGCCTTGGTGAGGCGCGAGATGTCGATGCGATCCACGTGTACCAGGCGCAGCAGCTGCTGCACGGGCTTTGGCATGCTGCGGCCGCTCTCATAGCGGGAACCGCCACTTTGAGTCACGCCGATCATGCCCCAGAACTCCTGCTGATTGAGCCCCAATCGGCGGCGGATGTCGCGGGGATTGGAAAGCTTGCTTTGCGTCTTCATGCTGACCTCTGTTCCTGTTTCTGTTCCGATGCCGGAACTGCCGTAAGCGGGTTGGATGCTCGCGGAGCCTTCGGAAGAACCGACGGCCCGCCACTGCGGAGGCTTTGACAAATCTCGCTTGCCCATGCGGGCTCACACAATCACGGCGGCATCCGACGTTCCCCCGGCGCAACCCCAACTGCACTGCGACATGTCCCTACCACTGCGGTGAACGTCGATTGCAACTGGCATTCCATGGCTGGCTAGTCAGGATAGTTCTCCCTCTGCGAGGGCAGCCGTTGCCATCGGAATACGCGGTTGGGGTAACCGCTTCGCATGGGAACTGGATGGCGCACCGACACCTATTCCGGCGGAATCCGGCCGTCCGGGGCGCGCTATTCCACCGGATTGGGCGTATGACTCGCGGTTTGACCCGCTCTCCGGCCCGGCGCTATAGTGCCGGGCTCGTCGGGGTGTAGCGCAGCCCGGTAGCGCGCCTGCTTTGGGAGCAGGATGTCGGAGGTTCGAATCCTCTCACCCCGACCACCGGCGAGCCCCCCGGAGCCGCAGGCCGGCATGCCCGGCCCGGCTCCTGTCCCTGCCGATGGATCAGTCCCTTCTCGGTGCCCGTAGCTCAATCGGATAGAGCACCGGCCTTCTAAGCCGGGGGTTGCAGGTTCGATCCCTGCCGGGCGCGCCATACCATCCCTCTGGAAGTCGCGAGCCTGTCCGACGCTCTGGCAGGTTTACAGGCGAAGGGGTTTTGTTCATACTGCGCGCCCTCGGTGAGAGCACCCGGCTCGCACCCCGGTGGTGGCGGTAGCTCAGTTGGTAGAGTCCCGGATTGTGATTCCGGTCGTCGTGGGTTCGAGTCCCATCCGCCACCCCAACGCTCCTTTTCGCGTGCCCTCATCACCCGCTTCTGAGCAGGGCCCGCGCGGCCGTCTCCCGCCCCGATCATGCTGCGTCTCCAGAACCTGTCCCTGCGCCGAGGCGTCAAGCTCCTGCTGGATAGCGCTTCCGTCACGATCCATCCCGGCCATCGCGTGGGCCTCGTCGGTGCCAACGGGTGCGGCAAGTCAAGCCTGTTTGCCCTCCTCCTGGGGGAACTGACCCCCGATCAGGGCAGTGCCTCGTTTCCGCCCGGCTGGATCGTCGCCCACGTCGCCCAGGAAGTCCCCGATCTCGACCGGAGCGCCCTGGATTTCGTCGTCGACGGCGATGCCGAGCTCCGCGCGATCGAAACCGAACTGGCCCTTCCGGACCTCGATGGCCATCGCCTGGCGGAGCTCCATGGGCGATTCGCCGACATCGGTGGCCACGGAGCCCAGTCCCGCGCCGCCGTGCTGCTGAACGGGCTGGGCTTCACCGATGTCGACCACGACCGCAGCCTCCGGGAATTCTCGGGCGGCTGGCGGGTGCGCCTGCAGCTCGCCAGAGCGCTCATGGCCCGCTCCGACATGCTGCTCCTCGACGAACCCACCAACCACCTGGACCTCGATGCCGTGTTCTGGCTGGAAGGGTGGCTGCGGGCCTATCGCGGCACGCTGCTCGTGATCTCCCACGACCGCGAGTTTCTCGACAACGTCGTCCAGAGCATCTGCGCCTTCGAGTCCTCCACCCTGCGCATGTACGCGGGGGGCTACTCCACCTTCGAGAAGACCCGCAGCGAGGTTCTCGCGCACCAGCAGGCCCTGTACGAGCGCCAGCAGCGGACGATCTGTCATCTGGAGGCTTTCGTCACCCGCTTCCGCGCGAAGGCCACCAAGGCCCGCCAGGCGCAAAGCCGTCTCAAGGCGCTGGAGCGCATGGAGGTTGTGGCGCAGGTCCAGGCCGCCTCGCCGTTCTCCTTCGAGTTCGCCGAGCCGGGCGGTTTCGCCGACCCCATCCTCACCCTCGAGGGCGTGCGAGCCGGTTACGCCGACAAGACGGTGCTGTCCTCCATCGACCTGGTCGTGAGACCGGGCGCGCGTCTCGGGCTGCTGGGCCGCAACGGGGCGGGCAAATCCACGCTCGTACGCGTGCTGGCGGGTACGCTCCCGGCGCTGTCCGGCGAGCGCCGCCTCGGCAAGGACGTCCGCATCGGCTACTTCGCCCAGCACCAGCTGGAGCAGCTCCGGGCGGACGAGTCCCCGCTCCAGCACATGACCCGTCTCGACCGTGCCGCGAGGGAACAGGACCTTCGCGACTACCTCGGCGGCTTCAATTTCCGCGGTGACGGGGCGTCGGCGCCGGTGGGGCCCATGTCGGGCGGCGAGAAGGCCCGGCTCGCCCTGGCGCTGATCGTCTACACCAAGCCGCATCTGCTGCTGCTGGACGAGCCCACGAACCACCTGGACATGGACATGCGCAACGCACTCACCCTGGCGCTGCAATCGTTCACCGGCGCGATGATCCTCGTATCGCACGACCGGTCGCTGCTTCGGGCGACGGTCGATGAACTCTGGCTGGTGGCCTCGGGCGGTGTGTCTCCCTTCGACGGGGACCTCGACGACTACCGTGCCTGGCTGGAAAAGACCGTGGCCGGCCGGGTCGATGCCGCAGGCAGCATCGCGGCCGATGCCGCCAGCCGGAAAGATCAGCGGCGAATCGAGGCCCAGAACCGCCAGCGGCTGGCCGAGGTGCGAAAACCTCTCGAAAAGCGCCTGAAACACATCGAATCGGCCATGAAACGGGCGGAAGACGCACTGGCAGCGCTTGAAACGCGTCTCGCGGCCCCCGACATGTATGATCCGGCGAAGAAGGAAGAGTTGAAGAGCCGCTTGCGCGAGCAGGCGGATCTCCGGGCGGAACTCGAGGCCCATGAGACCGAATGGCTCGAACTGCAGACGCAGCTCGAAACGGTTTCGGCGGAGCTCGAAGTCGCCCCGTGATCGCGCGGTGGTTCCGCAGGTGCCCGGCGGCACCGGCCCGGAACTCCCCGTCGATCCACCCCTCCAAATTTCGCCGGCAGGTTCCCACTCTCTAGGAGCGTTCAGTGAAGCGAGTCTTTCTGTTCCTGGCCACGAATTTCGCCGTGGTGCTGCTGTTGTCGGTCACCGCGCAGGTGCTGGGCATCAACCGCTGGCTCACCTCCAACGGGCTCAACCTGGGCGGCCTGCTGGCCTTCGCCGCGTTGTTCGGCTTCGGCGGCGCGTTCATCTCGCTCGCGATGTCCAAGTGGATGGCCAAGCGCTCCACCGGTGCCGTGGTGATCGAGAACCCGAGCACGCCCACCGAGCGCTGGCTGGTCGACACTGTCCGCCGCCAGGCCGAGAAGGCCGGTATCGGCATGCCGGAAGTCGCCATCTACGACGCCCCCGAGATCAATGCCTTCGCCACCGGCATGAACCGCAACGAGGCGCTCGTGGCTGTGAGTACGGGACTGCTGCGCAACATGACTTCGGAGGAAGCCGAGGCCGTGCTGGGTCACGAGGTCAGTCACGTGGCCAACGGCGACATGGTGACGCTCACGCTCATCCAGGGTGTGGTGAACACCTTCGTGATTTTCCTGTCGCGCGTGGTGGGTTACGTGGTCGACCGCGTCATCCTCAAGAACGAGCGCGGACACGGCATCGGGTTCTTCGTGACCACGATGATCTCGGAGGTCATCCTGGGCCTGCTCGCCAGCGTCATCGTGAGCTGGTTCAGCCGCCAGCGTGAGTACCGCGCGGATGCCGGCGGTGCGAGCCTCGCCGGGCGTCAGAAGATGATCGCCGCCCTGCAGCGGCTGAAGCAGGCCCACGAGCCTACGAGCCTGCCCGATGGCATGCAGGCCTTCGGTATCTCCGGCGGGGTGCCCGCCGGCCTGAAGGCCCTGCTCATGTCCCACCCGCCGCTCGACCGGCGCATCGAAGCGCTGCAGGCCGCCGGCCGCTGACGCACTGACGTTTCATCCATGCCCGCGGGATCCCTCCCGCGGGTTTTTTTTGCCCCGTGTTCGTGCCGGTGTCGCGAGTGTCGAAGGGTATGCTTGCGTCCTGACCCGCGGATCCCCGCCTGGAGGAGTCTTTGGACCGTATCGAACGGATCGTACTGATGGCGGCGCTGGTGCTGCTGGCGATCGCGTGCATTCTCGTCGTCCAGCCGTTCGTCACGGCGGGCTTGTGGGCAATCATTCTCGCGCTTACCACCTGGCCCCTTTTCTGTCGCTTGCGGGCAGTGCTCGGGGGCCGCTCGACCATCGCGGCCGCCCTGATGACCACCGGCGTCATCCTGATTCTGGTCGTGCCGCTTGCGCTCGGCGGTATCGCCATCGCGAACAGTGCCGAGGAGTGGATCGACACCGCCAAGATCTACCTCGACCGCGGACTGCCGCCGCCTCCGGCGTGGGTGGCGCAGGTGCCGATTGCGGGTGAATGGCTGCACTCTCGATGGTTGGCGTCCGCCGCCGACGGCAGCGAGTTCGTGAAGCTGGTCAGGCCGCTGGCCGAGCCTGCGCGCCAATGGGCCCTGGCCGCGGCCAGGAGCCTGGGGGAGGGCGTGGTCACGCTGTTCCTCAGCGCGCTGATCGTGTTCTTCCTGTGGCGGGATGGTGATGCGCTCTCCACCCGGCTTCGTCGGCTCGCCCAGCGCGTGGCAGGCGAGCGGGCCATCCAGCTGGCCGAGGTCGCCCAGGCCACGGTCCGGGGTACGGTCTACGGCATTCTCGGGACCGCACTTGCCCAGGCGGTCCTCGCGCTCATCGGGTTCGCACTCGCGGGCGTGCCGGGCGCGTTCCTTCTTGGCGTCGGCACGTTCTTCCTGTCGGTCGTACCGGTGGGGCCGCCGCTCATGTGGGGTCCGGCCGCGTTCTGGCTTTACCAGCAGGGGCAGACGGGCTGGGCCATCTTCCTCGTGATCTGGGGTGTGGCGGTCATCAGCAGCGTCGACAACTTCTTGAAGCCGATGCTCATCAGCCGCGGTTCGAAGCTGCCTTTCATCCTGGTGCTGCTCGGGGTGCTGGGCGGAGTCGTGGCCTTCGGGTTCGTGGGGATCTTCCTCGGCCCGACGCTCCTCGCCGTGGCCTACCGGCTGCTTGACGAATGGACTGCCGCGCCCAAGGACAAGGTGATCGTCGCCGCCGCCGCTTCGCCCGGGGTAACGCCGGAGGGCTAAAGAAAGGGCCCGGTCGTGCCGCAATGGATTTCAGGAAGTGCTTTTCCGGGAATCCCCATGTCCACCGATGCCATTGCCGCCGTGTCGTCCTCGCTCTCCCAGGCCCAGTTCTCCGCGCGCCTGGAGACCGCCGTCCTGAAGAAGTCCATGGACGTGCAGTCGCAGGTCGCCATGGGTCTGGTAAGTCTGATTCCTCCCGCGCCGCCGCTCGCCACCCAGGGCGCTGTCGGCACGCGGTTCAATACCTTCGCCTGACCGCCTCTCCCCCGTTGTCCCGCCGGGGCTGACCCCGGGCAAATCCATGCGATGATCCCGGCCTTTCGGGTGCCGTACCCGAGAGGAGGGATGACCCATGGAAGGACCGATCAGTACCGCCTCCCGCGAGAGCTTCGTGGCCCGGGTCGGTACCGAACTCGGCGTGTCGTCGTGGATGGCCATCGAACAGCCGGCCATCGACACCTTCGCCGAACTCACACGCGACAGTTACTTCATCCACGTCGATCCGGACCGCGCGAAGGAAACCCGCTTCGGCGGCACCATCGCCCACGGGTTCCTCACGCTCTCCATGCTGTCCTGGATGGCCTACGAGGTCTGCCCGGCCGTGGAAGGCTCCAAGACCAGCGTCAACTACGGATTCGACCGCCTGCGGTTCGTATCGCCGGTGCCTTCGGGTTCCCGGATCCGCGGCCGTTTCGTGCTGTCCGCCTTCGACGTGAAGGACAACCGCTGGCAGGCCCGCTATGCCGTGACTGTCGAGATCGAGGGCGAAGCCAAGCCTGCCCTGGTGGCCGACTGGCTCGTCGCCGGCTTCTTCTGACCGGATCACAGACAAGGGAGACAGAACATGACGCTGTTCGACATGAACGGAAAGGTGGCGATCGTCACGGGCTCATCGCGCGGCATCGGGCGCGCGGTCGCGGAGCGGCTGGCGGAGCACGGTGCGAAGGTGGTGATCTCGTCGCGCAAGTCCGGCCCGTGCGAGGAAGTCGCCGCGGCCATCAACGCGACGTACGGTGCCGGTCGCGCCATCGCCGTGGCCGCGAACATCTCGTCGAAGGACGACCTCGCGAATCTCGTGGCCCGCACAATGGAAGCCTTCGGGCGTGTCGACGTGCTGGTCTGCAATGCGGCCTCCAACCCGTACTATGGTCCGCTCGGCGGCATCTCCGACGACCAGTTCCGCAAGATCCTCGACAACAACGTGATCTCCAATCACTGGCTGATCCAGATGGTCGTGCCGCAGATGATCGAGCGCAAGGATGGCTCCATCATCATCGTGTCGTCCATCGGCGGTCTGCGCGGCTCTCCGGTGATCGGCGCCTACAACATCTCCAAGGCGGCGGATCTGCAGCTCGCGCGCAATCTCGCCATCGAGTACGGGCCGCACAACATCCGCGTGAACTGCATCGCCCCCGGCCTCATCCGGACCGATTTCGCACGCGCTCTCTGGGAGAACCCGGAGACCCTCGAGCGCTACAACAGCACGACGCCACTGCGGCGCATCGGCGAGCCCGACGAGATCGCCGGCGTGGCCGTGATGCTTGCATCGAAGGCCGGGTCGTTCATCACCGGGCAGGGCATCGTGGCCGACGGCGGCGTGACCGTCGTCTGACAAGCGCGTCCTCGAGGAGAAGCGCATGGACCTGAAGGGCAAGGTGGCCGTCGTCACCGGTGGCAATGGCGGGTTGGGCAGGCGCATCTGCCTCGCGCTCGCGAAGGCGGGCTGCGATGTGGCAGTCGTGTACGCGAACAGCCGAGACGCCTCGCTTGAAGTGGCCGAAGGACTGCGCAAGCTGGGCGTTCGCGCCGACGCGTTCGGGTGCGATCTCACGGACCCGGACCAGATCGCGGCGATGGCGAAGGCTGTCACCGCCGCCTTCGGGCGCATCGACATCCTCGTCAACGACGCGGCCTACAACAAGTGGATTCCTTACGCCGATCTCGACGCGCTCAGCTTCGAGGAATGGCAGAAGATCCTCTCGGTGAACCTCACCGGTCCCATGTTGTGCATCAAGGCCGTCGCGGCCGGCATGCGCGCACAGGGCGGCGGGCGGATCGTGAACATCGCTTCCATCGCCGGCCTCTCGCCCACGGGTTCCTCCATCGCCTACGCGGTGTCCAAGGCGGGGCTCATTCATCTCACGAAGTGCATGGCCGTCGCGCTGGCGCCGGACGTGCTGGTGAATTGCGTCGCCCCGGGCTACCTGGAGGACACGCGGGCCACCAACAATCTCGATCCCGCGTACCAGCAGAAGTCCCGCGAGAGCTCGCTCCTCAAGCGGGCCGCCGACAAGGACGACGTGGCAGAGCAGGTGGTGGCGATGTGCCGGACGGATTCCATCACCGGCCAGACGCTCGCCATCGACGCGGGTCGCGTCTTTCACTGAAGCCGGTGGCATCGGCGCCCGGTCCCGGCGCATACTGATCCCATCGACGCGGGAGCCGGCACGGCGGGAGACAGGCAGTGGGCGCAGGAAAACGGGAAGCCTCGGTCCGCACGCAGCGGCGGCCGGAAGAAGACAAGGCGCGGCTCCTCGCGATGCGCGCTGCCACCCTCGGCCTGCAGGAAGACAACCGCCGCCTGCGCCAGGAAGTCGAGCGCCACCGCCGGGCCGAAGAACTCGCGCGCCGGCAGGCGCAGATGCTCATCGAGTCGGTGGAACTGCTCGCCGCAGATCCCGGCATCGACCGCTTCCTCGGGCACGTCCTCAAGGTCACGGTCGAGCAGATCGACGGCGTCGGCGGCACGCTGTGGTTCCCAGACCCCGACAACGCGAGCGTCCGGCTGCATCTCGAATACCTCGATTCGCGCATCATCCCGGCGCACGAATCCCATCACCCGGCCGTGCTGCGGCCGCTGCCCATCGGCGGACGCGGCATCTCGACCTTTCCCACCATGCACGCGGAAACGTACGTGATGCGCGAGGCCGTGGCGGGCATGCCGGAAGTCAATCGCGCGTACATCAACTCACTTGGGGTCCGTGTCCTGCTCACCGTACCGATGGTGCTCGGGTCCGAGACCGTCGGCTGGATCTGCGTGCGCAGCCGCAGCGGCGACCCGCGTGCCGTGGAGGAGACCATCCCGCTCGCCGAAGCGCTCGCCGGCCAGGCGACCCTCGCCGTCCACATGGCGCGGCTGGGCGAGCAGGCGCGCCAGGCCGCCATCCTGCAGGAGCGCAACCGCATCGCCCGCGACATCCACGACACGCTCGCCCAGGGCTTCACCGGTGTGGTCGTGAACCTGGAAGCCGCCAACCGCGCCCTGCGCAAGGATCGCGCGGACTCCGCCCTGGACCACATCGATCTCGCCCGGAGTCTCGCGCAGAGCTGCCTCGAGGAGGCCCGCGTGTCCGTGCGCTCCCTGCGGCCCGATGCCCTGCGGCGTCCCGACCTCGCCGTGGCGCTCCAGACGCAGGTGAAGCGCCTGGAAGCCTCCGGCGCGAAGGCCGCGCTGCACATCACCGGCGAGCGGTTGTCTCTGCCCGCCGATGTTGAGGCCGAGCTCGTGCGCATCACCCAGGAGTGCATCACCAACGTGCTCAAGCACGCTGCCGCCGGCGACGTCTCGGTCGTCCTCGACTATGGCGCCGAAGCCGTGTCCCTCATCGTGACCGACGATGGCGGCGGGTTCGACACCGGCCAGCTCCACGACGGCTTTGGCCTGCTCGGCATGCGAGAACGCGCGGCGCGCATCGGCGCGAGCGTGCACGTGGACAGCCGGGCGGGGCAAGGCACCACGGTGGCGACCCGCCTGCCCATCGCCGGAAGCGTCCGCGCATGAATCGCAGCCCGCTCTCCCGGCAGCGCGCCACCGACGCACCGGCCCCGTCGGTGCCCGGTGCCGCGATCCGAGTTCTCATCGCCGAGGATCACGCGCTGGTCCGCCGCGGGCTGGCCGCGATCATCGACATGGAAGAGGACGTCAAGGTGATCGGCGAGGCCGACGATGGCGTGGAAGCCGTGCGCCTGTGGCGCGAACTCCGCCCGGATGTCGTGCTCATGGATCTGCGCATGCCGCGCATGGAAGGCGTGCCCGCCATCCGGCAGATCCGCGCCGAGGACCCGCGGGCGAACATCATCGTGCTCACCACCTTCGACCACGACGAAGACATCTACGCCGGACTGCGAGCAGGCGCCAAGGCCTACATGCTCAAGGACTCGGAGCCCGAGGAGCTGTTCCGCTGCATTCGCGCTGTCCACGCCGGAGATGCCTATCTCCAGCCGAAGATCGCGGCGCGGCTTGTCCACCGGGTGCAGGAAGAGCCGCTCACCGAGCGCGAGGAGCAGATCCTGCGGCTGCTCGCCGAGGGCAAGGCCAACCGCGCCATCAGCGGCCAGCTCGGCATCTCCGAGAGCACCGTCAAGACCCATCTCAAGAGCCTCTTCGCCAAGCTGGACGTCACCAGCCGCGCCGAAGCCATCGCGCTCGCCGCCAAGCGCGGCCTCGTCAAGTTCTGAAAAAGTACAAGTGACTCACCCTTTCGGGTGAGCAGTCGATCCTCCCATTGGTCCGTTGCGGCACGTCCGTCCGGCGGATGTGAGGAACACTGGCGCGGCGCACAATCGATGCGGTTGAAATGCAGGGCGCGATTGGACTTGCCAATGACATCGCACCGGCGCGGGGCGAGTGTGCAGCCCGCGCCCCGACGATGGGCGGGCGGTTCGCGATCAGTGAACGCGCTTCTCGCGTAAACGACGGATTTGCCGTGCATCCCGGATCTCCACCGGGCGGGCACCGATACTGCTGCATCCGGAGCAAACGATGGCAGACGGGCGAGGGCGGACAACGTGCGCACGTGGCTGAAGATCGCCGACGGGATCGACCGGATGAACAGGCGGGTCGGTGCGTCCGTCAAGTGGCTGATCCTCGCGATGACTGTCATCAGCGCGCTCAACGCGATCTCGCGCAAGGCCTTCAGCCTGAGTTCCAACGCCTTCCTCGAAGCCCAGTGGTATCTGTTCGCCGCCGTGTTTCTTCTCGCGGCCGGCTACACGCTCCAGCGCAACGCCCATGTGCGCATCGACCTCGTGTCCTCGCGCCTGTCCGTGCGTACGCGGCTGTGGGTCGAACTCGCAGCGACCTGTCTCTTCCTGTTCCCGTTCGCTGTCCTCGTGACCGTGTCCGGCTGGTCGTTCTTCGCCGACTCCGTCGCGAACCGCGAGGTCTCGCTCAACTCCGGCGGTCTCATCGTCTGGCCCGTGAAGCTGCTGATCCCCGTTGGCTTCGGCCTGCTGATCCTGCAGGGCGCCGCGCAGGCCATCAAGGCGGCTGCGGCACTCAGGGGTGAGCTGCCGGCGGAAGTGGTGTTTGCCACGCCCGGCGAAGCGGCAACGCCTGCGGATGCATCCCGGCGATGACGGCATGGATCACCGAATCGATCGGCCCGCTGATGTTTCTCGGCCTCGTGGTCGTGCTGCTGCTGGGCTATCCGGTGGCCTTCGCGCTGGCGGCCGTGGGGTTACTGTTCGGAGGGATCGGCATCGAGCTGGGCCTGCTCCAGCCGGAACTCTTCCAGGCGCTGCCGCAGCGCATCTACGGGATCATGCAGAACGAGACGCTGCTCGCGATCCCGTTCTTCACGTTCATGGGGCTCATCCTCGAACGCAGCGGCATGGCGGAGGAACTGCTGGAGACGATCGGCCAGCTTTTCGGTCCGATACGCGGCGGGCTTGCGTACGCAGTGATCTTCGTTGGAGCGCTGCTCGCCGCGACCACGGGCATCGTCGCGGCCTCGGTCATCTCGATGGGGCTCATCTCGCTGCCCGTGATGCTGCGCTACGGCTACAGCAAGCGCCTGGCGGCCGGTGTCATCGCGGCCTCGGGCACGCTCGCCCAGATCATCCCGCCCTCGCTGGTGCTCATCGTCATGGCAGACCAGCTCGCCAGGCCGATTGGCGATCTCTACCGTGGTGCACTGGTACCCGGGCTGCTGCTTACAGGGTGCTATGCGGTCTACGTGCTGCTGATGTCCATCGTCAAGCCGGCATCCGCTCCGGCGCTGCCGGCCGAGGCCCGGGCCACCGACCGTGCCGCGCCGCTGAAGAGCGTGCTGAGCTCGCTGGTACCGCCCCTCGTGCTGGTGTTTCTGGTGCTGGGCACGATCTTCCTCGGGATTGCGACGCCGACCGAGGGCGGGGCGATGGGCGCCTGCGGGGCGCTGGTGCTCGCGGCCTTCAAGCGCCGTCTCGGCATGGACATCCTGCGCTCCGCGCTGGAAAGCACGACGAGGCTTTCGTGCTTCGTGATGTTCATCCTCATCGGCTCGACCGTCTTCGGCCTCGTGTTCCGCGGGGTGGACGGCGACCTCTGGGTGGAACATCTGCTCACAGGTCTGCCGGGCGGGGCGATCGGTTTCCTGATCGTCGTGAACCTGCTCGTGTTCGTGCTGGCGTTCTTCCTCGACTACTTCGAACTCGCCTTCATCCTGGTCCCGCTGCTCGCGCCGGTCGCCGAGAAGCTGGGTATCGACCTCGTCTGGTTCGGCGTGCTGCTCGCGGTCAACATGCAGACGTCGTTCATGCATCCACCCTTCGGCTTCGCGCTGTTCTATCTGAGGAGCGTGGCGCCCAAGGCGGTGACTTCCGGGGACATCTACTGGGGCGCAGTGCCGTTCGTGGTGATCCAGGTCGCCATGGTTGCGCTGCTCATTGCCTTCCCGGGGCTCGCGTCGTACTCGACGTTCGGCGGTGCGGCTGCCGGCACACAGCAGGGCCAGTCGCCCTTCCTCGACAACCCCGAGTACCCGCCGACGGTGTTCGAACTGAAGCCCGATCCGGCGGGCGGGAGCAAATGAGCGCATGAGCGAGTCCCCAGGATCCCGCAGACGGTTCGTCACCGGTGCCACCGCAGGCCTCGCGGCGTCGCTCGGCGCGGGCCCGGCGGCGGCCCAGACGACGCCAAGCATCCGCTGGCGGATGGCCTCGAGCTTTCCGAAGAGCCTGGACAACATCTTCGGCGCGGCGGAACTGCTCGCGCAGCGGGTCAGGGTCCTCACCGAAGGGCGCTTCGAGATCCGCATCTTCGCGTCGGGAGAACTGGTGCCCGGACTGCAGGTGCTCGACGCCTGCGAGCAGGGCACGATCGAATGCGGGCAGACGCAGGGCTTCTACTACATCGGCAAGAACAAGGCGTTCGCGTTCGACGCGGCGATCCCGTTCGGCCTCAACTCTCGGCAGCACAACGCGTGGATGTACTACGGCGGCGGCCTCGCGCTGGTGCGCGAACTCTACGCACAGCACAACTGCATCCTCTTCCCCGGCGGCAACTCCGGCGCGCAGATGGGCGGCTGGTTCCGGCGCGAGATCGGCGGTCTGGCGGACCTGAAAGGCATGAAGGTCCGTATCCCGGGTATTGCCGGCGAGATCATGTCCCGGCTGGGTGCCGTGCCCCAGTCGATCCCCGGCGCGGACATCTATCCGGCGCTGGAGAAGGGAACGATCGACGCCGCGGAGTGGGTGGGCCCCTACGACGACGAGAAGCTCGGCTTCTATCGCGTGGCGCCGCACTACTACTTCCCCGGCTGGTGGGAAGGCAGTTCGTGCATCTCGTTCATCGTCAACCTCAAGCACTGGAACGCCCTGCCGCCCGCGTACCGCGAGGCGTTCGAGGTCGCCGCGGCGGAGGCGAACGTCCGCATGGTGGCGGCTTACGACGCGAAGAACCCGCAGGCGCTCGCGCGGCTGGTGAGCCACGGCGTGCAGCTGCATCCCTATCCGAAGGACGTGCTGCTCGGTGCGCATGCCGCGGCCGAGGCGCTCTACGACGAGGAGGCCGCCAAGAACCCGGTGTTCCGGAAGTTCCTCGCGTCGTTCCGCAAGTTCCGCTACGAGCAGACGCAGTGGTACCGGATGTCCGAGGCCACGTTCAACAACTTCATGGCCAGCCAGAAGCTGCCGCAGGGCTGACCATGAACCGCTGCACCTGGCTTCTTCGACATCGTTCCTGCCGCACCGGAAACGGCAGGCGGCTTCACGTTCTCGCAGTCCCCCCTCACCGGTGTGAAACCGTCCCCGTCCGCGGGGGCGACCGCGCCATTTCCTCCGTCCCCCGAAAGGAGATCCGTCCATGATGAACTTGAGCATCAATGGTCAGAGTCGTCTCTCTGACTCCCCACCCGATACGCCGCTGCTGTGGGTGTTGCGGGAGGAACTGCGAATGACCGGCACGCGCTACGGCTGCGGGCTGGGCCTGTGCGGCTCGTGCACCGTCCACATCAACGGTCAGGCCGTGCGGTCCTGTCAGCTCAAGGTGAGTGAGGTTGGCAGCGCTGCCATCACCACCATCGAGGGACTGCATCCCGCCAACGCCCATCCGGTGCAGAAGGCATGGGTCGAGATCCAGGTGCCGCAGTGCGGCTACTGCCAGTCCGGCCAGATCATGCAGGCGGCCGCGCTGCTCGCGCAGAACCCGAACCCCACCGAGAAGGAAATCGTCGAGGGCATGAACGGCAACCTGTGCCGCTGTGCCACGTACCCGCGTATCGTCGGCGCCGTGAAGCGCGCCGCGAAGCTGATGAAGGAGAAGCAGAATGCCTGACGATACCCTGCCGAAAGCCGGTCGCCGCGATTTCCTGGTCCGTTCCGCCACGCTGGCCGGCGGCGCGTTCCTGAGCATCGGCGTCGGCCCGTCGCTGTTCACTGGTGACGCGCAGGCCGCGATCGCGGCCACCCCGGCGTACACGCCGTCCATCTGGTTCACGATCACGCCCGACGGCACTACCACGATGCACATCGTGAAGGCGGAGATGGGCCAGCACATCGGCACCGCGCTCGCGCAAATCATCGCGGAAGAGCTGGAAGTGCCGTGGGACAAGGTGCGCCTCGACACGCCGCGCGAAAGCGTGGAGAACTTCGCGATCTACGGCCTCGCGTACACCGTGAACAGCGGCAGCGTGACGACCGAGTTCGATCGCATCGCGCGCGCTGGTGCCATCGGCCGCATCGCGCTCACCGAAGCCGGCTGCAAGGTGCTCGGCGCCAAGCTCGCCGACTGCTACGCCTCCCAGGGCCGCGTGATCGACAAGGCCTCCGGCCGCGCGATCGGCTACGGCGAGATCCTGCAGAAGGTGAAGCTCGAGCGGACCTTCTCGTACCCCGAGGACTTCCGCAAGGTCGCGCTGAAGGAACGCAGCCAGTACAAGATCATCGGCCAGTCGGTCGCGGCGCTCGACATCCCCGCCAAGACCAACGGCCAGGCCAAGTACGGCATGGACGTGTTCCTTCCCGGCATGGCCTACGGCGCGCTCGCGATCCCGCGTTCGCGCTACGGCGCCAAGGTGCTGAGCGTCGACGACTCCGAAGCGAAGAAGATCCCCGGCTTCATCAAGGCCGTGAGGATCGACGACTCCATCGGCAAGTGCACGGGCTGGGTCGTGGCGCTCGCCGAGACCTTCCCCGCGGCCATGAAGGCGGCCAAGGCGTTGAAGATCGAGTCCGATCCCGGGCCCTACGGCAAGTTGAGCCTCGACGACATCTTCGAGGAGTTCTCCGAGAAGGCGAAGAATCCCGAGGAGAGCGCCAACTGGGTGCTGGAAGGCGACGTGGAAGCCGCGCTGCCCGCCGCCGACAAGCAGCTCGAGGCCGAGTACTCGAGCGACATGGTGTGCCACGCGGCGATGGAGCCGATCAACTGCGTCGTGCAGCACGCCTCCGACGACAGCTGGCACGTGCACATCGGCACGCAGGGCCAGTCGTTCCTGCGCATGACCCTCAACTACTACCTGTCGAAGGTCCTGAACAAGAAGGCCGACGACGTCAAGGTGGTGGTGCACCAGTACCTCGTGGGCGGCGGCTTCGGCGGCAAGCAGGACTACGACGACGCGCTCGCGGCGGCCTACTGCGTGAATGAGATCGGCCGGCCGGTGAAGCTGATCCACACGCGCGAATCGCAGTTCGCCACGTCGTTCCCGCGCACGCCGACGCTGCACAAGCTGAAGGCCGGCGTGAAGGACGGCCAGCTCACTGCGATGAACCACGACATCGTCTGCGGCTGGATGGGCCCGCGCTTCTCCGTGGGCAAGAAGTACGGCTCCGACTGGCTGCAGCTCGACTCGCACGACGAGAAGAAGCAGGACATCGACCAGTGGTCCATCGGCGGCAGCGATCACTGGTACCACGTGCCCAACCATCGGGTCCGTGCGTGGAACAGCGATCGCACCACGTGGGCCGTGCAGGCCAGCGCGCTTCGCACCGTGTCCAATTCCTACAACATGTTCGTGGTCGAGTCCTTCATGGACGAGATCGCCCATGCCGCAGGACGCGATCCGGTCGAGTTCCGGCTGGCGATGCTGAACGGCAAGGGTGGCAATCGCGGCATCCCGAACACGGGCTACCCGCCCGGCACGCCGTCCGACTACTACATGGACCAGCTCTGGATCTCGCTGCCATGGACCAAGGAAGGTTCCTGGCCCGGCTACGAGTCCGGCACGGTCGGTGGCGCGCTGCGTCTCGCCAACTGCCTGAGGGTGGCGGCGGGCAAGGCCGGCTGGGGGGTGAAAAAGCTGCCGCCCAACACGGCCATGGGCGTGGCGCTGTCCTCGGCCGAGGAACGACAGAGCCCCACCTGGGTGGCCGGCGTTGCCGAAGTGACGGTGGATCCGACCACCGGCCGCTATCGGGTCAACAAGCTGACCATCGCGATGGACATGGGGATTGCCATCAACCCGGACAACGTGCGCGCCCAGATCATGGGTTCGGCGCTGTGGGGCACCAGTCAGGTCATGTCGGAGCGGCTCACCTACAAGAACGGCGCGATCGAGCAGACGAACTTCCACGAGTACCAGCCGATCCGGCAGGTGGACGTTCCCCAGTTCGACATCGAGCTGATCGAGTCGGGGCGGCATCCCATGGGCGTGGGTGAACCCGCCTCCACGGTGGTGGCGCCGGCCGTGGCGAATGCCATCTTCAAGGCGGTGGGCGCGCGGGTGCGGCACATGCCGATCACCGCGCAGGCCGTGCTCGACGCGATGAAGAAGCGCAAGGCGTAGTTTTCCTCCCGGGCTGCGGGGCAGGGGCTTCGGCCCCTGTTCCGCGCCTCCTTTTTCTACGGTGTCGACCCCGGACGGACAGCCATGACCGACGACATCCTTTCGATGTCCGCGCGCAGTTTGCTCTCGCACTACCGGGCGAAGACGCTCTCGCCTGTCGAAGTGACCCGGGCAACGCTTGCCCGCATCGAGGCGCTGCAACCGGTGTACAACGCATTCGTGGTGGTCGGCGCGGAAGAAGCGCTCGCCGCCGCAAAGGAATCCGAGCAGCGCTGGCTGCGCGGCCAGCCGCTGGGGGCGGTGGATGGACTGCCCACGACGGTGAAGGACCTGCTGCTGTGCCGGGGGTGGCCGACGCGCCGCGGCTCGCGCACGGTGGACCCCAATCAGCCCTGGGATGAAGACAGCGCCTCGGTGGCGCGCATGCGCGAGAACGGCGCGGTCATCCTGGGCAAGACGACGACGCCCGAGTTCGGCTGGAAGGGCGTGACCGACAGCCCGCTCACGGGCACGACCGTGAACCCGTGGGACACACGCATGACGCCCGGCGGGAGCAGCGGCGGCGCGGCGGTGGCGGCAGCGCTCGGCATGGGCGTGATGCACGTGGCCACCGACGGCGGCGGTTCCATCCGCATTCCGGCGGGCTTTTGCGGCCTGTTCGGTTTCAAGCCGACCTTCAGTGTGGTGCCGGTGCACCCGCATCCGCCGCCTCTCACGCTCTGGCACCAGGGCCCCATCGCCCGGACGGTAGAAGACGCGGCGCTGATGCTCGATGTCATCTCGCAGCCGGACGACCGCGACTTCTATGCGGGGCCGCCGCTCAAGTGGAACTTCCGCGAAGGTCTGGACGACGGCATCCGCGGAGTGCGCGTGGCCTACAGTCCGACGCTCGGCTACGCGAAGGTGGACCCGGAGGTAGCCGCCTGTGTGGCCCGGGCGGTCGCGAGTCTGGAGGCGCTCGGTGCGCATGTGGAGACCGTGGACCTCGACCTCGAGGACCCTATCGGCATCATGCAGCCGCTTTGGGCCGTGGCGCTGGCCATGGCCGTGGCCCCGATGAGCCCCGAGCAGCGTGCCCTCGCGGACCCGCCCATGCTGGGTCTCGCCGAGCCCGGATTTCACATCACTGCGCTGGAGTACCGCGCCATCGAGCGCCAGCGCGAGATCCTGGCGAGGCGGATGAACCGCCTGTGTCGCGAGTACGACCTTCTCATCACGCCGCAGCTCGCCACCACGGCTTTTCCGGTCAACCACGAGGTGCCGCCCGGCGGCGCCCTCAAGCGCTGGTGGGAATGGTCTCCATTCACCTACCCCTTCAATCTCACGCAGCAGCCGGCGGCCACCGTGCCCTGCGGATTCAGCGCAGCCGGATTGCCCATCGCGATGCAGGTGGTGGGGGCGCGCTTCGAGGACGCCAAGGTGCTCCGCGCGGCGCGCGCCTTCGAAACTCAGCAGCCGTTCCGGCTGCCGGCGATTCCCGCCCGGGAGGTCGCTGCCGCGATCCGCTGAAGCTGTTCCGCCGACCCGCGGCCGACATGGCGGCGGAGCGCGGTATCCTCCGGGCGTGGGGTACGAACCGGAGGAGAGGACATGGACAACTTCAGCGCGTCGCTGCGCATCGGCAAGCCCGCGGTCGCGGGTGATGGCGGCATCGTGGCCGCACAACATCGTCGGGCCGCGGAAGTGGGGGCGAAGGTGCTCGCCGACGGCGGCGATGCCGTGGATGCTGCCATCGCGACCTCCTTCGCCTTGGGTGTCCTCGAACCCTGGATGAGCGGGATCGGCGGTGGCGGGGCGATGGTCCTGTACCGCGCGAAGGAGCAGCGCTACAGCGTCATCGACTTCGGCATGCGCGCGCCGGTCTCCCTCGACACCGCGGACTATCCCCTCTCGGGCAAGGGCGTGGCGTCGGACCTCTTTCCTTGGGCGAGCGTGGAGGGCGACCGCAATCTGCACGGCCCGTTCTCGATCGCCGTGCCCGGCGTGGTGGACGGCATGCGCGTGGCGTTCGAACGGTACGCCACGAAGTCATGGCGGGACCTCGTGGCACCGGCTGTCGCGCTGGCCGAAGAGGGGCTGCTGGTCGACTGGATGACTACGCAGAACATCGCGTCCGCCGCGGCGGACCTCCAGCGCTACACCGGCGCTCGGGAGGCCTATCTGGTGAACGGTCTGCCACCGGTGCCCGCGTGGTCGGCTCGCACCGAACTGCGTCTGCCGCAGAAGGCGCTCGCCGCGACGCTGCAGCGGCTGGCCGAGGCCGGCCCGCGCGACATGTACGAAGGCGAACTCGCTCGAAAACTTGCAGGGGAGATCCAGTCCCTCGGCGGCAAGCTCTCCGTCGACGATCTGCTGGCGTACCGCGCCCGCGAAGCGGAACCGCTGATGATCGACTACCGTGGCGCCCGTGTGGCGGCGACGCCGGAACTCACGGCAGGCCCGACGCTCGCGCACGTGCTGAAGATGCTGAGCGAGGATCTGCGTCCTTCCACAGGCCCATCCCTCGATACCTACCTCGCGTACGCCAGCGCTTTGCAGCGGGCTTACGAGTTTCGCCTCACGCGCATGGGCGATGTGGACGGCGCGCGCGCGCCCGCCTGCACCACACACTTCTGCGTCGCCGACCGCCACGGCAACATCGCCTCGGTCACACAGACGCTCCTGTCGATCTTCGGGTCCCGCGTGAACCTGCAGGACACCGGCGTGCTGATGAACAACGGCATCATGTGGTTCGATCCCGAACCCGGACGGCCCAACTCGCTCGCCGCGGGCAAGCGCTGCCTGACGAACTACTGTCCCATCATCGCGGAGCATGGCAGCCGCCGCTTTGCGATCGGCGCCTCCGGCGGCCGGCGGATTCTCCCGGCGGTCACGCAACTGCTGTCGTACATCGTGGACTTCGGCGATGACCTTCAGACGGCGATGCACCGACCGCGTATCGATGCGAGCGAAGGGCCGCTCGTGATCGGCGACAAAGCACTCGATGCCGCGATCCACGCCGGACTCTCCTCGCGCTTCGAGTACGTGCAGCAGCACCGCATGACGATGCCGATGAAGTTCGCCTGCCCGAGTGCCGTGATGCGTGAGGGCGCGCACACGACCGGCGTGACGGAACTCGGTGTCGTCTGGGCGGATGCCGTCGGAGTGGTCTGAGTCCGTGTGGGGTGGGCACTGCCGTCCCAAACCGTCTGCCGCTGGTCGATTCGAACGGGACGCGGCGGATAGTCGCCCGAGTCGCGTAGCCCGGGCTCTGCCCGGGGCCGCTCCTGAAGACGGGAGAGGCGTGATGGATACAAGACCAGACCCCGAGAGACGGACCCGACCGCCGGTTCCTAAAGGGGAATGCGCCGCGCCGCAGTCTGCGCAGTGCTCTCGCACTCAGACCGACCGGTATCCCGCTTCGCGCTGGTGGCGGACGGCGACAACGCGAACGAGATCCTCTCCAGGGGAGTACTCGTACAGCGCGATGTAACCGCTCCGCCCTCGGGAGATCACTAGCTCGCGCAGCGTGCTGGACGGCCGAGCGAAGCGCCCGATAACCGGGTGATGTTCGAGGATCAGGATCGCCTCGCGAATTCGAGAAAGATCCTCGCGGGCAAGGGCTTCGTCTTGTTCTGCCAGGAACTCGAAGATACGCTCCAGATCATCGAGCGCTTCTGGCGCGAGCAGAATCATGGTCGCTTTCGTGCGCGCGGCTTCCGCGGATTGGCTCCGGTCGATTTTCGGTCGAGATAGGCGAATGCGTCGGCGGCGGCAATGCCCGCGCCGGAGGCCTTCATGCGGGCGAGTCGTGCCTCGGCCTCCTCGAGGAAGGCCAGTCTCGCCTCCTCGGCCTCGACCTTCTCCCGGATGGCGTCGACCATGAAAGCGTGAGGCGTCGAGTCGGACTTGGCCGCAAGGTCGGAAACGCGTTCCTTGATGTCGTCGGGCACCCGAAGTGAAATCGCCATCGATCGCTTCTGTATCACAAATGAGATACAGAGATGGTAGAGGCGGGTGTGACGCGGGTCAACTTGAACGTGCGGATGACGCCTCTGCGCGTAGCCCGGGCTTTGCCCGGGGCCACTCGATGCGTTGGGAAGGGCGCAATGAAATGCAAGACCAGACGCCAAACACGGAGGATGAAGCTGTGACGCCCCGAGGCAACGTACCGCCGAGGTGCGCGAAGGCGACACCTCGGCGGCGCGAACCGGCATTGCCGGCCGCGGTTTACTACGCCCGACGCCGGCGGCGAATCGCTACCCCCACGAACCCGAGGCCGGCAAGCAGCATCGCGTAGGTTTCGGGCTCCGGGATGGGATTGATGCGAGCGACGACGACCTGCGAATACCGCCAGTCCGTGGGCGAGCCGCCCACCACATAGTTCATCGTCTCGTACTCGGACCCGCCGGTGGCGCCGGCGTATAGACCCGTGCCCCCGGTGGTCTGGGCAGTGCCGCTCGAGTAGTTGAAGATCGTACCCAGGTGACTGAGGATCAGTTGATCGCTATAGGCCGTGCCGGTTACAGAGCCGCTGGCATTCGTGTCTACGAAGGTGGCGACGAACGGCGGCCCGCTGACCGGAAGCGGCGTGAAGGTGTAGTTCGAGGTTTCGGTTTCCCACGGGATGAGACCAGGGCTTGCGGAGGTGACCGGACCCGAGTTCGTTCCAGTGCCAGCCTCGAGATTCTCGATGCCGTTCTTCACGATGACATAGGCGCCCCGCGTATCCGACTGGGCGATCGGTACCTCTGTCACCAAGGTGATCGACATGCGGGCGACGTCGACCCCCTGATACACGAAGGACGACGGGCTGTTCGTACCCTGATAGACGGCGTAGAACTCGTACGTGCCCGAACCCGTCGCGCCGGTGAAGTAGCCGGAGCCTCCCTCGACTGTCCGGGTTCCGGTGTACCGGGCGAAGGGACTCCCCTGATACGAGAACACTTCCGAGAAGGTCTGGTAGCTGCCGTGCAGGGAGTCCGTGCCGTTCGACCAGGACCAGGACCCGGACGTGAGCGAGCCGGGATCGGCGAGATCGCGAATCCGGTACTCGGCCGATCCGCCGGTCTTGGCGATCGGCAAATTGGAGGAGATCGGGATGAACGTCTCTGCGCCCGTGCGGGTTTCCGTACTTCCCCCGCCGAAAACGTACGACACATCAACGTAGTCGTACGTGACGGTCGCAGCCTGTGCGACGCCTGCTGTCAGGGTAGCGGCGCCGAGGCTGAGAAGCTGACGGGCGAGGGTGCCGGTGCGGTAGGTGTGCAACTGGAAGAGGGTCATGCCAGGTCTCCGATATCGTTCTGGGTCGGGATTTCGCTTGCGAAATCGCGAGCCGTCCCGCTCGGCGCGCCCAAGGAATGTAGCGCACCGCCGCGGGAGCGGGAAGGCGATCCGACGAAAATCGGGAATCAGGAGAGCGGATGACAGCGCGGCATGTTTGGCGTCCCGACGACGAGCCGAACGCTTGACTGGCTCCCGAGGAGGGGGCTCCATCCACCGAGTTGCCGGGGCGCTGCGAAACGCTCGGGTGCCAAATCGTTACTAACTACCGGAACCGTCATCACTTTAGGTTGATAACGTGGGGGAATGGCACAACCCTTGACGGATCCAAAAAGGGCCCGGGAGGGGCTTTATTGCAGGTTTCGTTGTGATGGAATTGTTGCGGCCGTTCTTCGTGCAACTACGATGCACAGGAGGGCCAAGCCTGCGAGGACCTGGAGAACCGTTCCCGGCTCCGGAATGGGAATCAGCGACACCGACAGAATCGAGGGGCGCGGTCCTCCCTGAGTCGATATCGTGGTCCCGCTGCCCACCGCGGAACCGATGAGGACATAGACGCTCTGTGGGTCCAAGCTCAACTGTCCCGCTGAGACGCTGACCAATACCCGGCCCTCGATGCTCGCATCCAACACGGACGAGTAGTCCACCAGGGGGGCCGAGTCGTACGTGAACTGGATTAGTCCATTTGATCCTGCGAAGTAGAACGCTCGCGGATCAGACGAGGCGTGAGTTCCGAGGAGTTCAGTCCCATTGAACAGGCTAGCCGTGTGGCCTGTTGCGGAACCAGCAGGAGCCGAGAGGGTGTAGGCCAACAACAGGACGTTGTACTCCCCGGAAGGCTCGAACAGCGGGGGAGGCTCAGGGATTGAGAAGCGAACCTCTAGGGAGTGCTTCGGGGTCACCACGAGGGCCGCCGCGAGTGCTTGCAGGGGAACTGCGAGGGACAGCAGGACTGCGGCGAGTGCGTTGCGGGTCATTTCGGCGAATGCGTTGAGGGTCGCAGGAGGCCCTTAGGAGCCTTACGGAGGGGGCGGGTTTACGAGGTCGCGAAACTTGTCGAAGGAAACCTGATCCACGCTCAATGCTCTCAAGAACTGCGACAGGTGGCGCGCTTGGACCACGAACACCGTTTGTTCCTTCGAGCTAGCAATGTAGTCTAGGCTTGTTGCAGCATTCGCGGTGCTACCGTCACCCGAGAACTGTTTTCGAAATCGCACGTAAGGAACCTCTTCGGGGACGTTTCTCCGGGCTTTTCCGTCCGCAATGCTGATCTCGGCGGGGTCTATGGAAGCGACCACTACCTCCGCTGTCGTCACGATGACGCCAATGTAGGTTTGAACTCTCCAGAAGTGCTGCTGGTAGAACTGTAGCTCTTCCATTGCAAGGGCGTGCGTAGCCTGTACTAGGTCACTCGCGGTGCGTTCAAGCATCGGAACCGATTTCGGATCGTGGCCCCGCATCGTGCAAAACACAGCCTCGAAAGAGGGCGGGTCTACGGCGAGGTAGGTCCAGCCAAAATGGCGAACCTTCGTCCTTTCGCCGATTGTCAACCACGCTTTGGTTTCTTTCGTCGTGGCACTCGTCCTTGAGTCGCGAAGAAACACCCATTTCGAGTCTTGAACTCTCTTTGCCTCAATGACCACCGTGAGGCGCCGACTTTGATTCTCTGCAACTAGATCAATGAATCCTGACTTTTCGGAAGCCCTATTCGCCCAAGCATGTTCCCGGGCCGCGACGGTCCAACCTTCTTGTTGTGGGAGCTTGCGAAGCTCCTCCTCAATCGCGATTTGAAGAGGGAATCCAGATGCATTGACCAAGCTTAGAATCTCGTCCTCGTTGCTAGACATGAATGAGAGCACCTAGGAAAGCGATAGCAGATTATTCACTGCAAAACTCTGAGAGGGCATTGATCGAGGAGCGGGGGCGATTCCCCCCCATGCACCCATGCAACCGTTGCGCAACTGCAATGGTCTGTGATTCCGTACAGTAACGCATCCATCCTAGCCCTTGACCAAGGGGGCCGCAAGGGGTGCAGGATGGCTCATCTTCAACGCACTACAGGAGCCTTTACCATGTCCCCCGCATCCTTCCTTCGCTGCCTCGTCCCGTCCGTCTCGGTCTCCCGGAATCCTGCTCATCCCCTCGTTGTGATCCAAGCGGGAAGGGCTACTCCGTCCGGTCGGCCGACTGTCTTCCTGGTTCAGTGGCCGGAGGTCCGCATCGGACGCTGGGAGTTCTGGCTGGAGCGTGAACGAAGCAGAGGGCCGCGCCTTGTGGAAGTGTGAGGCAGGGACCAAGGCGACCACGCCTTGACCGTCTCGGCTTTCGGGTTGCGTCTCAATGCAGACCGGGACGAGTGGCTCTGAGTGCGTGGGGCTAGACCGCCGTTAAGCACCTGAGCCAAGTGGGTTACAGGGACTGTGCCGAATCGGCGGATTTGGACTTGCCACCGACCACTTTTCAGGCGACGAACTGATGCCACTGTCACACCTCATTGTGATGAAAGTGTGATGGAACGGCATCGTTGCAACTAAGTGGCTTTATAAGTCACTGTTTTCATGGCGCCCCGAAGACGAATCGAACGTCCGACCTGCCCCTTAGGAGGGGGCTGCTCTATCCACTGAGCTACCGGGGCGCTGCGGGGCGGATTGTATCCGAGGGGCACTGCGCAGCCGAGTGCCGCGAAGGTTGCAGGTTGCGGGCGGGGCGGTCACTATCGTCGCCATGGCTCTCGATTCCACGGTTCACAAGATCCGCCTGCAGGTCTCCGATCTCGATCGGCAGGTGTACGGCACCCACTCCCTCACCGTTGCCCGCCATCCCTCCGAAACCGAGGAGAGGATGATGGTGCGCGTGCTGGCGTTCGCCCGGCACTCGGACGACGCGCTCGTCTTCGGGCGCGGCCTCAGCAGCGAGGAGGAGGCCCCGCTGTCCCGGTCAGATCTCACCGGGAGGCTGGAGTTGTGGATTGCCGTCGGGCTCCCGGACGTGAAGGAACTGCGCAAGGCCTGCGGTCGCGCAGACGAGGTGGTGCTCTACGCGTACGGCGGCCGGCGGGTGGAACTCTGGTGGAAGCAGAACGAGGTGGAGGCCCGCCGCCTGCGCAACCTCACGGTGTTCGAACTGCCCCAGGAAGGCACCCAGGCCCTCGCCGCGCTGGCGCAGCGGACCATGCAGGTCGAGTGCACCATCCAGGAAGGCCGCGCGTGGTTCTCGCAGGGGGACACCACGGTCGAGATCGAGCCGGTACCATTGCAGGTCCCGGGCGCCTGAGCGCGCCCGATCCGTCTTTCACTTCGAGTCTTTCCCATGCCGGTTCTCACGCTTGCCCGCGTCAGCCATGCCTATGGCCACGTCCCCCTGCTCGACCAGGTCGATCTTTCGGTGGAGCGCGGCGAGCGCATCGGGCTGATCGGCCGCAACGGGGCGGGCAAGTCGACGCTCATGAAGATCATCGCGGGCGAGGTCGCCCCGGACGACGGCGAAATCCGCCGGATCGGTGGCGGCGGGCTGGCGGCCGTCGCGCAGGAGCCCGACCTGTCTCCCGAGATGACCGTGTTCGAAGCCGTGGCGGAAGGTCTGGGCAGCGTCCGGGAAGCCATCGTGCAGTACCACGACCTGGCCTCACGCGCAGCGACGGACGACAGCCTCGATGCGCTCTCGGAGATCCAGGCGCGCCTCGAAGCCGGCGACGGCTGGCGGTTGAAGGCGCGGGTCGAGGCGGTCATCTCGCGGCTGGCGCTCTCGGCCGACACCCGCACGGCGACTCTCTCGGGTGGGCAGCGCAAGCGGGTGGCACTGGCGCGGGCGCTGGTGTCGGACCCCGACATCCTGCTGCTGGACGAACCCACCAACCACCTCGACATCGAGTCCATCGAGTGGCTCGAAGGCGCCATCCTGGAGTTCGGCGGCGCGGTCATTCTCGTCACCCACGACCGGCGGTTCCTCGATCGCGTCGCTACGCGGATCGTCGAACTGGACCGCGGCATCCTCCGCAGTTTCGACTGCAAGTTCCGCGAGTACCGCAACCGCAAGCAGCAGCAACTGGAACAGGAGGCGATCGAGAACGCCAAGTTCGACAAGCTGCTTGCGCAGGAGGAAGTCTGGATCCGCAAGGGCATCGAGGCGCGGCGCACGCGTAACGAGGGCCGGGTCCGTCGCCTGGAAGGGCTGCGGGTCGAGCGGGCGCAGCGGCGCGAGCGGCTCGGTAACGTCACGTTCGCGGTGGAGCAGGGGGAGCGCTCGGGCGCGCTGGTGGCGGAGTTCGAGCACGTGTCGAAGGCGTTCGGGCCGCTGGCGATTGTGAGCGACTTCAACGGGCGGATCATGCGGGGCGACCGCATCGGTCTCGTGGGCCCCAACGGCGTCGGCAAGAGCACATTCATCAAGCTGCTGCTGGGGGAACTGCCGCCCGACTCGGGCCGCATCCGTCTGGGCACCAAGCTGAATCCCGCGTACTACGACCAGTTCCGCGAGCAGCTCGATCCCGATGCCACCGTGGCGGAGGTCATCAGCCCCGGTTCTGAGTGGATCGAGATCGGCGGGGTTCGCAAGCACGTGATGAGCTATCTGGGCGAGTTCCTGTTCGCGCCGCAGCGGGCCCGGTCGCCTGTATCGTCGTTGAGCGGCGGTGAGCGCAACCGTCTGCTGCTCGCCCGGCTCTTCGCCCGCCCGGCCAACCTGCTGGTGCTGGACGAGCCCACCAACGATCTGGACATCGAAACGCTCGAACTGCTGGAGTCGCTGGTGGGCGAGTACTCGGGCACGGTGATCCTGGTGAGCCACGACAGGGAGTTCCTCGACAACACGGTCACGCAGGTGATCGCCTTCGAGGGCAATGCTCGTCTGGCCGAGTACGCGGGCGGCTACGACGACTGGGTGCGCCAGCGGCCGGTCGCAGACACCCCGGAGGCCCGGTCCGACAAGCCCAAGGGCGAGCGGTCGCAGCGTCCGCGGGCCGCCAAGGCGGGGCTCAGCTTCAAGGACAAGAAGGAACTCGAGGCGCTGCCCGCCCGCATCGAGCAGATGGAACGCGAGGTCGCCGAACTCGGGGTTCTCCTCGGCGACGGCGAGATCTACCGCACCGATCCGGAACGGGTGAGGGTCGCCCGCCAACGGTACGAAGCGCTGGAGGCGCAGGTGGCGGAAGCGTACGCGCGTTGGGAGGCCTTGGAAGCCCAGGCCACCTGAGCACCCGCCGGCCATGGGCCGGTGATTTCCCCGGTTCCGGCAGCGTGGCGATGCGCTATCCTGCACGCATAACAAGGGAAGCGCCCCGATGGTCGGGTGACGCCCGCCCGGAAGAGCATCGCAAGGCGGGAGGGAAGATGTCGGAAGGTTCGGGTTCCGTGGTGGAGGAAGCGCCGCCGCTGCCCAAGGTCCAGGTGGCGGCACCGGGGGCGCCGTGGCGGTGGCTGTCGCGCGGGCTGGCCGATCTCAAGGGGGCTCCCGGCCCCAGTCTGTTCTACGGCGGGGTGTTCGCCGTCATGGGCGCCGCGCTGGACAACTTCATTCACGTCGCCGCCCTCGAACTCGCACTGGTCACCGGTTTCCTGCTGGTGGCGCCGTTCCTGGCCATGGGCCTATACGACATCAGCCGGCATCGGCAGCAGGGACGGGCAGTGGTGTTCTCGCACACCCTGGTCGCCTGGCAGTCCAACGCCCCGTCCATCGGCTTCTACGCCCTCATTCTCGCGCTGCTGCTGGCGGTCTGGATCCGCGTGTCGGTCGTGGTGGTCGCGCTGTTCTTCACCAGCGAACTGCCGACCGAAGGCAATCTGTTCGCCCAGCTGGCCTCCTCGCCGGAGGGCTGGGTCTTCATGGCGTCCTATGCTGCGGCCGGGGTCGGGTTCGCCCTGTTCGTCTTTGCGACCAGCGTCGTGTCCCTGCCGCTGCTCCTCGACTGGCACGGCATGGACACCCTCACGGCCATGATCACGAGCGTGAATGTCCTGCGCCAGAACTTCGCCGCCATGGTGCTCTGGGCGCTGATGATCGTCCTGCTGATCGGTGCGGGGTTCTTCAGCTGGTACCTCGGGCTCATCGTCACGGCGCCGATCGTCGGCCACGCCTCCTGGCATGCGTACAAGGACTGCGTCTCCCGTTGAGCCCCCCGGCGTGCCTTTCGGCGTGGGGCTTTCTCCGGACTGCGTGCTCCGGTAACATGGCGAGTCAATGAGTTATCCCTTCCCCCACCGCCTTTGCGGGCCGGCCCAACGCATGTCTTCATGCGGCAGCCCCGGGCGCTTCTGTAAGAGCTGAGACCCCCCACACATGCAGTTCAAGGACCTCGGGCTCGCCCCGGAAATACTCCGAGCCATCGAAGAGCAGGGCTACACCGAGCCCACCCCGATTCAGGCGAAAGCGATCCCCCTGGTGCTGCTGGGCAAGGATCTCATGGGTGCCGCCCAGACCGGCACCGGCAAGACCGCAGGTTTCACCCTGCCGCTGCTCCAGCGGATGCGCGCCCATGCCAACACCAGCATGTCGCCGGCGCGCCACCCGGTCCGGGCCCTCATCCTGACCCCGACGCGTGAACTCGCCGCGCAGGTCTGGGAAAGCGTCCGCAACTACAGCAAGTACCTCCCCCTGCGCAGCACGGTCGTCTTCGGCGGTGTAGACATCGACCCCCAGATCCGCGATCTGCGGGCAGGCGTGGAGATTCTCGTGGCCACGCCAGGGCGCCTGCTGGACCACGTCCAGCAGAAGACCGTCAATCTGAGCGTGGTCGAGTTCCTGGTGCTGGACGAAGCCGATCGGATGCTCGACATGGGCTTCATGCCCGACATCCGCCGCATTCTGGCGCTGCTGCCGGCCAAACGGCAGAGCCTGCTGTTCTCGGCCACGTTCTCCGATGAAATCCGGCGGCTGGCCGACACGCTCCTGAAGGACCCCGTCTCCATCGAGGTCGCACGGCGCAATTCCGTCACCGAGACCGTCTCGCATTCCGTCTACCGCGTGGCCGAGCCCGCCAAGCGCGAATTGCTCGCGCGGCTGGTGGTCGAGCGCGACCTCAAGCAGGTGCTCGTCTTCGTGCGCACCCGCTTCGGGGCGAACCGCCTGGCGCACCAGCTCGTGCGGGACGGCATCCATTCCACGGCCATCCACTCCAACCGCACCCAGGCGGAACGGATGGAAGCCCTGCAGGACTTCAAGGACGGCAAGGTCAGGGTTCTCGTCGCCACGGATATCGCGGCGCGCGGTCTGGACATCGAGCATCTGCCCACGGTGATCAACTTCGAGCTGCCGCACACGCCGGAGGACTACGTCCACCGCATCGGCCGCACCGGCCGGGCAGGGCAGAGCGGCGACGCCATCTCCCTCGTGAGCCGCGGTGAACAGGAACTCCTGGACCGCATCGAGAAGCTCCTCAAGGTCGAGATCCCCGAGAAGACCCTCGCCGGCTTTGACGCCAACGAGGCCGCCAGCCGTCACGAACGGCAGGAGCGTTCCGAACGCTCCGAGCGACCGGAACGCGGGGACCGTGGCGAGCGAGCCGAACGCCCGCCGCGCCGCTCGGACAGCCCGCGGCCCGAAGGCAGTCGTCCTCCGCCCAGGAGCAGCAGCCCGTCGTCTACTCCGCGCAAGGCACCGGAAGATCCGTTCTTCGGCAAACCCTACGAACCCGGCACGGCGGCGGAGCCCGCTCCTGCCGTGGCAGCGCCCGCACCGATCCGCGGGCGGCCGGCCCGCCCGGTGGCGGCGCTCCTCGCCCGCAAGTCCCCGCCCAACGATGGTCGTGGTTGACCGGTCGTCCTGCTGAGTCGTCCGGCCCGGATGCAGGTTCCGATTCCCGAGAAGCTGCTCGCCATCGTGGCGGGCGAGGGCGAGGCTGCGGACCTCGCCGAGGCTGCTTTGCTGGTGGCCACCACCGCCTATCCCGATCTCGATGTCGCGCATCATCTCGGCAAGGTCCGTGACCTGGCCGGCATGCTCTCCGGCCGGCTCGCGCCCGAAGCCACGGTCCAGCAGAAGCTCACGGCCATCAACGATCTGCTCTACGGCGAGCTCAAGTACACGCCTGACGCCGCCAACTACTACGACCCGCGCAACAGCTTCCTCAACGACGTGATCGACCGCGCGCGCGGCATCCCCATCACGATGTCCGTGCTCTACATCCAGCTGGGTCGCGCGCTCGGCCTCGAACTCGATGGCGTCTCGTTTCCCGGGCACTTCCTGGTTCGCTGCGAGGTGGACGGCGGTGTGGTGGTGATCGACGCCTACAACCACGGGACGTCGCTGTCTCTGGACGACCTGCGGGACCGACTGCAGCAGTCGCAGGGGGCGGAAGTCCGGGCGGACAGCGTTCTCTCGCTGCTCGCGCCGGCGCATCCGCACGACATCGTGGTCCGGATGCTCCGCAATCTGAAGGGCATCTACCTTGACCAGCGCAAGCATGCCGAAGCACTTACCGTGATCGAATGGCTCGTCCACCTGGAGCCGGAGTCCGCGCCCGAAGTGCGCGACCGCGGGCTCGTCTTCGAGGAGCTGGAGTGCTTCCGCGCCGCCCTGACCGACTATGAAAACTACCTCAGGCTGGTGCCTGACGCCGACGACGGCGAGACCATCCGATCGCGCGTGCTCGACATGCGCCGTGCGGCTTCGCGTCTGAACTGATGAACGCCGCGGCCACGGGCTGGCGTTCGCCTTACGTCCTGCTCACTCTGGCGAGTCTGCTGTGGGCGGGCAACATGGTTGTGGGGCGCGGTATGCGGGGCGACATTCCGCCCGTGGCCATGGCCTTCTGGCGCTGGACCATCGCCTTCCTCATCATCCTCCCGTTCACCGCCCGCACGCTGTGGGAACGTCGCGCACAGGTCGCCGCATCGTGGCGCGTGCTGACGCTGCTGGGGTTCGTGGGCATCTGCTGCTTCAACACGATGTGCTACATCGGCCTCACGATGACCACGGCGACGAACGCAACGCTCTTCAACTCCGTGGTGCCGGTGTTCATTCCGCCGATCGCCTGGGTGTTGCTGCGGGAGCGTACGCGCGCCGTGCAGATGCTCGGCATCGCGTGTTCGCTTCTCGGCGTCATCGTGATCGTGGCCGCGGGCGATCTCGGTACGCTCGCCACACTGTCGTTCAATCGCGGGGATGTCTGGCTGCTGTGCGCGATGGTGCTGTGGGCGCTGTACACGGTACTGCTGCGCTATCGGCCCGAAGGGTTCGGCATGCTGCCGTTCCTCGCCGTGATCCTGCTCTTCGGCTGGCCCATGCTCGCGGTGTGGTACGGCATCGAGCGTTCCGACGGGCACGGCATCGACCTCAATGCCAGAACGCTCGCCGCCATCACGTACTTCGGGATCTTTCCGTCGATCATCGCCTTCGTCTGCTACAACCGCGGCGTGGCGGCGGTGGGGCCCACGCGCGCGGGCATCTTCGTGCATCTGGTGCCGGTCTTCGGCATCCTGCTGTCCACGGTCTTTCTCGGGGAGCCGCCTCGCATGTTCCACTTCGTCGGGATGGTGCTCATCTTCGCGGGCATCGTCGGGGCGACCCGGCCGGCGAAACGCTGATGGCTGACTCGCAATCGCTCCTCGAAGCCTTCGGCAACCGGGTCGGCAAGCGCCAGCGGCATCTGGCGAAGTGGGCGCGCAAGATCGACACCGACTGCTATCGCGTCTACGACCGGGATATTCCGGAGATGCCGTTTGCGCTCGACGTCTACGGGCCGCGCCTGCTGCTGCAGCAGTACGTTCGGAAGGGGGAACTGGTCGCGCCGGACTGGCTCGGGCAGGTCGCGGAGATCGCGGCCGCCGCCACCGGGCTCGAGCCCGATGCCGTGGTGGCCCGGCGCCGTGAGAAGGTGGACCGGCGCAACGAGCAGCATCAGAAGGCCGGGCGCGCCGCGCAGTGGTTTCCGGTGCGGGAACACGGTCTGCAGTTTCTCGTGGACCTGGAGACCTACCTCGATACCGGGCTCTTCCTCGACCACCGGCCGCTGCGGCAGCACATCCGGTCCGTGTCGAACGGACTGCGGTTCCTCAACCTGTTCTGCTACACGGGCAGCTTCACGGTCTGCGCGGCGGCGGGCGGGGCGGCCTCCACCACCAGCGTGGACCTCTCGAACACCTACCTCGACTGGGCGCGCCGCAACCTGGCGAAGAACGGGCTGGAAGGGGCGCGGCACTCGCTGATCCGAGCGGATGTGCTGGCTTGGCTCGGGCAGGCGCGCCGCATGGGGCAGAAATACGACACGATCTTTCTGGATCCGCCGGCCTACTCGAGTTCGAAGCAAATGACCGGCGTGTTCGACGTCCAGCGGGATCACGCCGAACTCATCGGCCAGACCATGGAACTGCTGTCAGGCGGCGGGGAGTTGTACTTTTCCTGCAATCTGCGCGGCTTCAAGCTGGCGCAAGAGACCATCGGCACTTTTGCGGTGGAAGACATCAGCGACGCCAGCATCCCGGAAGACTTCCGCAATCGCTCGATCCACCGCTGCTGGCGGATTCGCGCTCCGGGCGGCTGAGCGCCCGGACCGGTCTACTGCTTCGGTGCCGCCGCCGGCGGGGCGGGATTGTCCGCCGAGCCCTCGCCCGGATCGTCCAGTTCTTCCGAGTCCGCGTTCGAGTCCACCGGCGAGTTGCCGTCGTAGATCAGGTTGAGACGGCGCTGCAGGTACGCATCCCGGAGGAACGAATAGCGGTCCAGCGCGGCCTGCTCGAACACCCGCTCGGTCGAGAGGAGGGTGGCGCGCTGGTCGACCAGACGCAGGCCCGCCGCCACGTTGCGGGGTGCGACTTCCGGGTAGTACCAGAGCGGATCGACAAAGGAATCCGCCACCCGGCCGACGCCGTCGCGTACCGTACTGGGGCCCAGCAAGGGGAGCATAAGATAGGGGCCGGGGCCCATCCCCCAGTAGCCCAGCGTCTGACCGAAATCCTCGTTGCCGCGGGTGATCCCGCGCATGCCGGCGACGTCCACCAGACCCAGGCCGCCGAACACGGTGTTGGACACTACGCGCAGACCATCGCGGGATGCCGCGGTGAATTTGAGCTGCAGCAGGTCGTTGGCCAGGGTGATCACATCGCCCAGGTTGTTGAAGAAGTTGCGGACGCCCTTCTGGACGACGTTGGGAATGATCTTCTCGTAGGCCTGCGCGACCGGCTTGGCCACGTACTTGTCAGCCTTCTCGTTGAAGGTGTAGACGGCCCGATTGACCGGTTCGAGGGGGTCCCCCGGCGTGCGCAGGCCGGTCGACGCACAACCGGTCGTGAGCAGCGAGAGGCCCAGCAGGGCGGATGGCAGTTTGGGCAAACGCAAGGAAGCTACGAAAAACGCCTTTGTCATGACGGCCCGAGTATAGCAAGGGGGTGTTTGCAAACACCTGTCCGTTGGATCACGATTACGGCCTTTTCCTGTCGGAGTTTAGAGACACTCCGCGGGCAATTTTCCTCAGGGGGAATCAAATTGGATCTCGGAATTCGCGGCCGCAAGGCCATCGTCTGTGCTGGAAGCAAGGGTCTCGGCAAGGGCTGCGCCATGGCGCTCGCCCGGGAAGGCGTCGAGGTGACCATCATCGCCCGGGGTCTCGAAGCCCTGGAAAAGACCGCTGCGGAGATTCGCGCGGCCACCGGCTCCACGGTCAACGTGGTCTCGGCCGACATCACCAAGCCAGAGGGTCGTGCTGCCGCCCTGGCGGCCTGCCCGGCGCCTGACATCCTCATCAACAATGCCGGCGGCCCGCCCCCGGGAGACTTCCGGAACTGGGACCGGGACATCTGGATGGCGGCGATCGACGCCAACATGCTTACGCCCATCGAACTCATCAAGGCCACGGTGGACGGCATGATGAGCCGCAAGTTCGGTCGGATCGTAAACATCACCTCCAGTGCCGTGAAGGCCCCGATCGACATCCTCGGGCTGTCGAACGGCGCGCGGTCGGGTCTTACCGGGTTCGTGGCCGGGATTGCCCGCAAGACGGTCGAGCACAACGTCACCATCAACAACATCCTTCCCGGCCTGTTCGGCACGGACACCATGTTCTCGCGCGTCGAGGCGATGGCGAAGGCGAACAACATGAGCTTCGATGACGCCAAGGCGACCCGCCTCAAGACCATCCCGGCCGGCCGCTTCGGCAACCCGGACGAGTTCGGCGCGTTGTGTGCCTTCGTCTGCAGCGCCCACGCGTCCTACCTGACCGGACAGAATTACCTGATAGACGGCGGCGCCTACCCGGGCACGTTCTGACCGACCGACACGCAAGGAGAGAGTGATGAATGCGCCGATGGTTCAACAGAAACTCGAGCTGAAGGATCCGTCCCTGCTGCGCTTCCAGTGCTATGTGGACGGCCAGTGGTGCGACGCCGATTCCAAGGCGACCATCCCGGTGGTGAACCCGGCCAACGGCGCCATGCTCGGGACGATCCCGCGCATGGGCACCGACGAGACGCGCCGCGCCATCGAGGCCGCCAACGCCGCCTGGCCGGCGTGGCGCAAGAAGACCGGCAAGGAGCGCGCGGCGGTCCTGCGCAAATGGTTCGAACTGATGATGGCGAACCAGGAAGACCTCGCCCGCATCATGACGGCCGAGCAGGGCAAGCCCCTCCCGGAAGCGAGCGGCGAGATCGCCTACGCAGCTTCGTTCCTCGAGTGGTTTGCCGAGGAAGGCAAGCGCATCTACGGCGACGTGATGCCCCACCCGCAGGGCGACAAGCGCATCGTCGTGCTGAAGCAGCCTGTGGGGGTGTGCGCGGCGATCACGCCGTGGAATTTCCCGGCCGCCATGATCACCCGCAAGGCCGGGCCGGCCCTGGCCGCGGGCTGCGTGATGGTGCTGAAGCCGGCCACGCAGACGCCTTACTCCGCCCTGGCGCTCGCCGTGCTGGCGGAGCGTGCCGGTGTGCCCAAGGGCGTCTTCAGCGTCGTCACGGGCAGTTCCGCCCAGATCGGCGCCGAGATGACCGGCAGCCCGCTGGTGCGGAAGCTCACGTTCACGGGGTCCACCGAAGTCGGTCGCACGCTCATGGCCCAGTGCGCCACCACCATCAAGAAGCTCTCGCTCGAACTGGGCGGCAACGCGCCGTTCATCGTGTTCGACGATGCCGATCTCGATGCCGCCGTCGAAGGCGCGATGGCCTCCAAGTACCGCAATGCCGGCCAGACCTGCGTGTGCGCCAACCGGCTCTACGTGCAGGACGGCGTCTACGACGCCTTCGTCTCGAAGCTCGCCGAGAAGGTGAAGAGCGCGCTGGTGGTTGGCGACGGCGCCGCGGGCGGGGTCACCACGGGCCCGCTGATCGACGATGCTGCCGTCGCGAAGGTCGAGGAGCACGTGGCCGATGCGCTTGCGCAGGGCGGCCGCGTGATCGTCGGCGGCAAGCGACATTCGCTCGGCGGTCTGTTCTACGAACCCACCGTGATCGCCGACGTGAAGCCCAGCATGAAGGTCGCCCGCGAGGAAACCTTCGGTCCGGTCGCGCCGGTGTTCCGCTTCAAGACCGAAGAGGAAGTCGTGGCCATGGCCAACGACACCGAGTTCGGGCTGGCGTCCTACTTCTACGCGCGTGACATCGGCCGGGTGTGGCGCGTGGCGGAAGCCATCGAGTCCGGCATGGTGGGCATCAACGTGGGCATCCTCTCCAACGAGGTGGGGCCTTTCGGTGGCGTCAAGCAGTCGGGCCTCGGCCGCGAGGGGTCCAAGTACGGTATCGAGGATTACCTCCAGACCAAGTATCTCTGCCTCGGCGGGATCTGACGGCGGGAGGCTGCAGGCGCCGCAGTCCCTGGTGACTTGGCGCCTGCATTCACAAGACACGCGGTGGAGCGGGGAGAGGCGATGGATCTCGGATTGAAGGGGTTGAGGGTGCTGGTCACGGCCGGTGCCGGTGGCATCGGTCTGGAAGTCGTCGATGCCTTCGTGCGTGAAGGCGCGCAGGTCTACGCCTGCGACGTGGACGAAGCCGCGCTGGCGGCACTGGCCAAGTCCCATCCGCAGGTCCTCGCGACGCGATGCGACGTGACCGATCGCCCCGGCGTGGAGCGGATGTTCCAGGACGTGGCGAAGAGGCTGGGCGGGCTCGACTGTCTCGTGAACAACGCGGGCATTGCGGGGCCTACCGGGCCGGTGCACGAGATCGCGCCTGAAGACTGGGACCGTTGTCTCGACGTGTGCATCACCGGGCAGTTCAACTGCACGCGACTCGCCGTGGAGCATCTGAAGCGATCGTCCAATGCGTCCATCGTCAATCTGTCGTCGGCGGCGGGCAAGTTCGGATTTCCGAATCGCTCGGCTTACGCGGCTGCGAAGTGGGGCGTGGTCGGTTTCACCAAGACCATCGCCATCGAACTCGGTCAGTACGGCGTGCGCTGCAATGCGATTCTGCCGGGCGTGGTGGAAGGCGCCCGCATCCGCAGCGTGATCGAAGCGAAGGCGCGCATCGCCAGCAAGACACCCGAGGAAGTCCAGACCGCGTGGCTGTCGCTGGCATCCATCAAGGAACTCATCCAGCCGGAGCAACTGGCCGACCTCATCGTCTTCCTCGCCTCGTCGCGCGGGCGCACGATCTCGGGTCAGGCGCTCAGCGTGGACGGCAATCTGCAGGCCCTGGTCTGAGCCGGGCTCTGGAGTCATCAGGAAACGCACCATGACCTATCCCGGCCCCGTCGTGAGCAGCGAATGGCTCGCGGCCCATCTGCAGGACGCGAACATTCGCATCGTCGATGCGACGGTCCACCTGCCCGACACCGGGCGCAACGCGAGGGAGGAGTACGTCGCCGAGCACATTCCCGGCGCGGCTTTCTTCGATCTCGAACGCATCGCCGACCCGAACAATCCGCTCCCGCGGAAGCTGCCGCCCGTCGAGCACTTCGCGCGTGAAGTCGGCGCACTCGGCATCGACAACCGCACGCACGTGATCGCCTACGACACGCCCGGCCTCTACAGCGCGGCACGGGTGTGGTGGCTGTTCCGGCACTACGGCTACGACAACGTGTCGATCCTCGACGGCGGGCTCAAGAACTGGAAGGCCGAGGGAAGAGCGGTCGAAGCGGGCGCGGTGTCTCCTGCGGCATCGGTCTTCGCGCCGGGGGAATCCCGCGATCTCTTCGCCTCCTGGCGTGACGTTCTCGCGGCGTCGCAGAACGCGCGGCCGCAGATTCTCGATGCGCGCACGCCTGGCCGCTTCGCCGGGACGGAAGTCGATCGCTACCCCGGCGCCCGGCCGGGACACATTCCGGGAAGCCGCAATCTCTACTGGGCGGATCTGCTGGATGCCAAGACGCGCAAGCTGCTGCCTGCGGCGGAAATCGCAGACCGGTTTGCGAAGGTGGGGGTGAAGCCGGGCGAGCCGGTGGTGATCTCCTGCGGCTCGGGCCTGACGGCCTGCATCCTCGCGCTCGGGCTGCACCTCACAGGTCGTGACGACTGGAAGGTGTACGACGGCTCGTGGGACGAGTGGGGCCGGCGCCAAGAACTGCCGGTCGAACTCGGGCCTTCGCCTGCCTGATACGCGTTGGGCGTTCCGAGCGATTTTCGCTTGCTGGAGATTCGATGAGCGACACCGACGAGACCCCGCAAGAGTTGTTCGCGCGAAATCTGAGCATAGACATGGAGTGGGCGGGCGTACTTGTTGCGGAAGGCTTTACGACGCTTGAGGAGGTTGCCTACGTACCCATTCAAGAGCTGCGCTCGATAGCCGGCGTAGAAGAACAGCAAGTAGAAGCTTGGCGAGCTCGAGCGCGGCATCAACTGCTCTTGCGAGCGATGGGTAACGGCAACGACGATGACGCAGTGGGTAGCGCGATGAGCATATCGCCAAGACCAATATCGGGCGGATCAGGAGCGATCATCGATGTTGACGAAGACTCTTGAAAGGAAGGGCAGGGCCGTCGCGCCCAGCCCAGAGCTCGTGCGGACTTTCCCGCTGCGGCGTCCCTACGCACAGCTGTCACGTCGGGTCGATCGGACTGCGCTGTGATTCTGACTGGAATCATCCCTACCTTCTGCCGAAGTGGACAGGCCCGACCACACACTGTAGTCGTGTCCGTCGTGGCACTAATGCTGGCCGGGTGCGATGGCAGTCTATCGATTGTCCCCGTCAACGAAACACTGGCTAAAGAGATCAGCATTGACGCGCAGCTGGTGGGCCTCTCTGGTGTTCAGCAGGCCCTCGCGGCCAATCTAGCGACACCCCCTCTCGCGACACATTCGCTCCAAGAGGGTCAGTACCTGATAGTCACGGCCAGGAATCGGAGCGCGCAAGGTGTTTGGGGCGAATTGGAAGTCTTGCTGGAAGGGGACGAACGGTATCGGTTTCGCGTTCCGCATCTCGAGCCGATGCAGCAGAGTACAGCTCTCTTTGTCGCGTACGTTGGCAGCGGATCGTCGAACTATGGTTCTCGACCGCACAAATGGCTCCGCCTACATGGAAAGTAGCCTGATACGTTGCTGAACGAGGCGCTTCGTCCAACCGGCGCTCCCAGCAAATCGTCAACCGCGGGCGTCGCCCCCCCGGTCGCCGTCGTCTGAAGCTTGTCGATAGGCTGCGCGCGTACCCGCTCAGCGGGACAGCAGTCGGAGATTCTCCACGAAGCTGCGCGCGTTCGCCGCGACACTCGCGGCATTGGCACCAGCGCGGTAAAGCGCAGATCCGAGTCCGAAGCCGTCCGCGCCGGCGGCCCACCAGGGCCCCATGTTCGTGGGCGAGATGGACCCTACCGGCAGGATCGGCACGTCCTTCGGCAATACCGCGCGCATCGACTTGAGCGCGGTCGGCGGCACTCCCTCAGCAGGAAACAGCTTCAGCGCATCGGCCCCCGCGCCGAGCGCCGCGAAGGCTTCGGTCGGCGTGGCAAACCCCGGTACGGCGAGCAATCCAGCCTCCTTGGCGGCGCGGATCACAGCGGTATCGCCATGGGGCATCACGATCAGTCGGCCGCCGGCATCCGCCACCTGAGTGACCTGCGCGGGCGTCAGCACGGTACCTGCGCCGATCAGCAGCGAGTCCCCGAAGCGCCCCGTCAGGAGCGCGATGCTGGCCAGCGGGTCGGGCGAGTTCAGCGGCACTTCGATGATGCGAAACCCCGCGTCCGCGAGTGCAACCGCGATGTCGACAACTTCGGCGGGCCGCACGCCCCGGAGAATGGCGACGAGCGGATACGGCGCCAGCCAGTCAGCGAAGCGCTTGGGGGTCATGGTCATGGCGTGCTCCCGAGAGAGGCAAGGCGATGCAACCCCGCAACCACGGCATCGGGATCCAGTCTTCGCGATGGCAGCCCGAGCGCATCGCAGGCGGTGGCGTAGCGGTCGGACAGCGCGGAGGACCCCAGCAGATTCACGAGCGAGTCGGGCGCTTCGGCACGCAGCTCGTGGCCGATCAGCACGCCGGAAAGATAGTCACCCGAAGCGGACTGGGTCAGCGCATCGGCCAGGTACTGCGAGCGCACTTCGAACAGATGGTGCAGCAGGCCGGAGCCTTCCCGCGAGCGCATGACGCCGGTGCGGAAGGCGTCCTCGTCGAACGCGGCATCCGGATCGATGGTGCGCGCAAGGATGCTCTGCGAGCGCAGGAGCGCGAACACTTCCCCGGTCATGTGCGTGCGGAATGCTGTGATGCGGCCCGACTGCACCATCGCCCACTTGCTGTGTGTGCCGGGCAGACAGACGCGATGATTACCTGCGCCGAGGGTGTCGAGCGCGCCGAGGATCTGCGTCTCCTCGCCGCGCATCACGTCGTGGAACCCATCTGCGGTGCGATGCATGACACCCGGTGCGATGCGCACTTCGGCCTGACCCTCGAACGAGACGGTGATCATCGCCTTCGTAATCTCGTCCACGCCCGCGGGTGTGAAGGCGTACGGCGCCTCCTTCCAGCCCTGGCGGCTGCCGATCATCCCGCTCATCACGACCGACGATTCCCCCGCGCCGAGCCAATCCCCGATCTGGGCAAGCAACGTCGCCCCGAAGGCGCCGTCCCGCACGGTGAGGATGCCGGCCGCGGCTTCACGCCGTTCCAGCACCTTCCCGGCGGCGTCCAGGCGATAGGCCCGGAACGAACTCGTGCCCCAGTCGACTGCGATCATCGGGGACTCAGATCCTGCCGAACTCTTCGAGCAGCTGCTCGAACGTGCGGCCCTGCTTGATGCGCTGGCGCGTGGCTTCCTCGCGTTCCGCCTGCTCCTTGGCAGCCGCAAGCACCGGCACCAGATCGGCCTTCGGCACGACGGTGATGCCGATCTCGTCGGCGATGATCATGTCCCCGGGGGAGACCACGATGCCGCCGCATTGGACGGGCTCGTTGAGAAACACGTCGTCCTTGCGGCCGGAGAACATGGTGTGGGTGCCGCGTGCGGTGACGGCTCGGGAAAACACCACGAAGCCGAGGTCACGCAGTTCGTCGGTGTCGCGGCAGGCGCCGTCGATGATGGCGCCCTGGACGCCACAGTTCTGGAACAGGCTGCCCATGAGGCCGCCGAAGACGGACGTCTCGGTCTCGCCGCCGGCATCGATCACGACCACGTCACCCGGCTTGGCCACGTGCAGCGCCGCGAGGGGGTCCTGCAGGTCGCCAGGGGAAAGGCGCACGGTGAGGGCAGGGCCGACTGCCTTCGCGCGGAAGATCGGCTTGATGCCGGTGTGCATGACGCCGCCGCGCTTCTGGACGTCGGCGAAGACGCAGGATGCGCTGTAGCACTTCGCGACGGTACGGTACTGCTCGACGAGCTGGGGATCGGGACGTTCGAAATCTCGCAGGGCCATGACGCTCTCCGGTAGAAAGCGTGCATTAGACCGCCTGCGTGCGCCGTTGAAAAGCCCGGGGATTCCTCAGTCCGCGAGGAATGTCTCCACGGCGCCGATCTGATCGTCACTCATGAACGCGGGCGCGTGGCCGATGCCGGCGAACTCCACGAGCTGCGTACCGGCCGGCCCACGGGCAACCATCTGCGCGGCAGTTTCTGCAGACAGGAGGTCCGACTCGACGCCACGGACGACCAGGACGTTGCAGCGGAGGAGTCCCCACACGGCCCAGAGATCGACGTCGTTCACGCCGCCCCGGAAGGGCTCCGCGATGCCGGGGTCGTACCCGAGCGCGAGTCGTCCGTCGTCCGACCGGCGCGAGCCGTGAACGGCCATGGCCTGCCACTGCGCGTCGGTGAGCGGGCCGAAGGGCGCGTGTACACGGCGGAGATAGGCCTCCACCTGGTTGAGGCCGTCGAAGCGGGGATCCTGGCCGACATACGAGGCGATGCGTTCGAGCGCAGCTTTCGGGAGGAAGGGCCCGACGTCGTTGATCACGAGACGCCCGATGGGGGCGGAAGGCGTGGCGGCGAGCAGCATGCCGATCAGGCCGCCCATCGACGTACCCACCCAGTCCACGCTTTCGGCGCCGGAACGCGCGATGAGCGTCGCCAGGTCGGCGAGGTATCGCGGATAGCCGTACTCCGCCTTGTCGGCGAGCCAATCACTGCCGCCGCGTCCCACGACGTCCGGACACAGCACGCGATAGCGCCTCGAGAGGCGTTGCGCGAGTTCGTCGAAATCGTGGGCGTTACGGGTGAGGCCGTGGACGCACACCACGACCCGCGGATTGTCTGGTGCGCCCCACTCGAGGTAGCGCATGCGATGGAAGCCCCGCGGGCCCAGACAGGAAACGGTACGGCTGACGGGGGAGGGCTGGGGGCTCATGGCGCGGCGGACTCAGTTGAGGTTGGCGATGTAGTGCGACAGCGCCTCGATGTCTTCCTCGGGAATCGACCGGATGTAGGAGTTCATGTCCGGATAGTTGGTGCGCTCCTTCGTCTTGAAGGCGAGCAGCTGACGCTGGATGTACGCCTGGTGCTGACCGGCCACACGCGGGACTTCGTTCTGGCCCGAGAACCCGCCGAGATGGCACATCGGACACAGCGCATCGTCGGCGACCTTCTTGCCGCGGACGACCTTCTCCGCGTTGGCCTTGAAGCCGTTGGGCTTCTGTTTCTGTGCGGCGAAGTAGTTGGCGAGATCCCACATGTCCTGCTTGCTGAGGTTCGCAGCCATGGGTTGCATGATGGGGTTCTTGCGGCGGCCTTCCTTGTAGTCCTTGAGCTGGAGGTACAGGTAGCGCGCGGTCTGCCCGGCCAGGATGGGGAAATCGCCGGTGGCGGAGTTGCCGTCTTCGCCGTGACACGCGCCGCACGGGGCAGCCTTGGCCTTGCCGTCTTCCGGCGCCGCGGTGGCGGCGAGCGGGACGAGCGCGATCGCGGTGAGAACGGTGGTGAGGATCGAACGAATGGACATCGGGTGGCTTCCTTCTGATGCGAGAAAGGCCGCCCGAAGGCGGCCTTTCGTCAGACCTGGGAACGGTCAGTCAGGTTCTCAGGGCAGTGCGAACACGAACACGCTGTTGCCGCGCTTGAAGTCCAGCTGCGTGTTCCCACCCGCGGCAACGGCGATGTACTGCTTGCCGTTGACGGTGTAGGACACGGGCGGGGCATTGACGCCGGCGCCGCAGTTGAACGACCAGAGCTTCTTGCCGGTACGGGCATCGTAACCGTTGAACATGCCGTTGCCTTCGCCGGTGAACACCAGGTTGCCGGCCGTGGCGAGCACACCGCCCATCAGAGGCTGGTCGGTGTCGGCCTTCCAGGCCACCTTGCCGGTGTCCAGGTTGACGGCGGAGAGGCGGCCCCACTGCTTCTCGTTGGGGATCACCTTGAACGCGCCGCCCAGCCACAGCTTGCCGCCCGGATAGTCGGACGCTTCCACGTGGTAGGTCATCGGCTGGTGCAGGTTGGCCGCGTAGCTCATGCGGAGCTTCGGGTTGACCGCGAGCGGGTTCCACTCCACGCCGCCGTTGGCGCCGGGCAGCATGCGCTTGCCGTCAGCCGTGGGCAGGACCCACATGTTCTCCTGGGGGATCATCGCTTCGGAGAAGCGGATGAGCTCGAGGGTCTTGGGATCGTGCACATACACGTGGCCGGTCTTGCCGCCATGGATCACGACCTTCTGGACCTTGCCGTCCTTGCCCTTGGCTTCCGTGATGATGGGCGGGGAGACGGCGTCGAGGTCCCACACGTCGTGCGCGATGTACTGGAAGTGCGCCTTGTACGCGCCGGAATCCAGGTCGACCGCGACGATGGAGTCGGTGTAGAGGTTGTCGCCCGGGCGGATGTCGCCGTACAGGTCGGGAGAGGGGTTGCCGACGACGAAGTAGACGGTGCGCGTGGCAACGTCGACCGCAGGCGTCATCCACACGCCGCCGCCGAGGGTCTCGAAGAAACCGCCGCCGTTCTTCGCGAGGGCTTCCTTCTCGGCCGCGATGTTGCGGAGCATGTCACGACCCGTGGCGTCGTGGGTGGCCCACACGCCTTCGTGGCCCTTCTCGGGAATGGTGTTGAACGTCCACAGCAAGTTGCCCGTCTTGGCGTCGAAGGCCTTCACGAAGCCGCGGATGCCGTACTCGCCACCGTTGGTGCCGATGAGCACCTTGCCGTCGATCACGGTGGGTGCCATGGTCTCGCTGTAGCCCTTCTCGGGATCGGCGATTTCCGTCTCCCACACCAGCTTGCCGGTCTTGGCATCGAGCGCCACCAGCTTGGCATCCAGCGTGCCCATGAAGAGCAGATCGCCGTAGGCCGCCACACCGCGGTTGTTCGGGCCGCAGCAGTAGGTGGTGATGGGTCCCATCTTGTGCTTGTAGTGCCAGAACTCCTGACCCGTGACCGCGTCGATCGCGTACACGTGGTTGTAGGAGGTCGTCAGGAACATCACGCCGTTGATGACGAGGGGCGCGGTTTCCATCGACTCGAGCACCGCGGTCTGGAACACGAATGCGGGCTTAAGCTTGCCGACGTTCCCGGTGTTGATCTGGTCGGCGGGGTAGAAGCGGGTCTGCGCGTAATTGCCGTTGGGGTGGAGCCAGTGCTTCTTGTCGGCGGCGGAGGCGTTCAGCATGTCCTGGCTGATGGGAACCAGGTTGCTCGACATGGGACGACCGGTGGTCGTGGACTGGCCCTGGATCTCGTCGGCGCACACCGATGTGGTGGCGCCGGCCATGAGCATTACGGACAACGCAATCTGCTTCAGCGGGTTGTGTTTCATTGTTCCTCCTAGCTTTGGGATGTAGTCGCGCGCAGAACACCGAAAAGATCCCCGGGGGCCGAACCCGGGAAACTTTCTTACTCCTCCTCGAGACTTATTCTCCGCGGTGGCCAGGACTATAGATGACCCGTCACCGGCATACAATCCCGACTCCTTCGATCTCTTCTTATGAAATCATGAACATATGCGTTCGCGTACATGTCCTCGCGGTGCTCGCCTTCCTGATGGTTGCGACAGGCCCCGCGTACGCCCAGAACATGGGTGCGCCGGACTTCGACGCCTCCGCGTACAACCTCAATGCGCAACTGCTTGCCGTGTCCAAACGGGGGGACGCCGAACGCGCTGCCGCACTCATCGGACGGGGTGCTGCGGTGAACTCCCGCAACCGCAACGGCGAGACCCCGCTCATGCTGTTCGCGAAGAAGGGAAACCTCGAACTCGTGAAGCTGCTGATCGAGCGCGGGTCCGATGTCGGCCTGGCGGCGCTCGATCGCACCACGCCGCTGATGGCCGCGGCATTCGAGGGACACACCGAGATCGTCCGGGTGCTTCTCGAGGCGGGCGCCTCGCCGGAGGCTGAAGACCGGCTCGGCAAGACCGCGATGGTCTACGCCGCCGGTGCCGGGCGGACACAGGTGGTGCGACTGCTGCTCGATCGCGGGGTGAGCGCGCAGTCCCGCTATCGGCATGAACTGACGGCGCTCATGTGGGCGGCGGGCGCCGGCAGTGCGGATACCGTGCGCGCCCTGCTGGAGCGCGGCGCGGATCCGGCTGCCAGGGATGATCGTGGAATGACCGCCGGTGACATCGCCCGCAAGGCGAATCACGACGCCGTGGCGACGTTGCTGGAGAGCGGGCAGGCTAAGTGAAACTGTTGCGTGCCGCGAGCAGCAGGATCGCGGCGCCGCATCCGAGACTCAGCGTGCCGAAGTGAACCCACATCCAGCGGCGCAGGTGTGACACCAGATCCTCGGGTGGCCGGGCGCTGAGCAGAAAAGGGCGGTCGCCCCCGGGTGCGCGCATGACGTGAAGCGCGCTCTGGCCGGCGCGCTCGCGATGAGACTTCAGTACGCTCGCGCGGGCCGCGGCGCGCGCGGCTTCCCATTCCTTGACATCCACCTCCCCGTCGCCGTTGGCGTCGAAACGCGCGATCAGTGCCGGACGATCCTTCTTCCACTGCGCGAGCAGCGCGGCCGTCTCGTCGGCAACCATCGCGGCGCCGTCGGAGGGATGGACCGAGGAGAACGCCCCGAGCGCGTAAAGCGGATCGCCGTCGGCGATCCACCACTCGGTGTAGCGGTAAGGCGCGTTGACCCATCGTTTGCGATGGGCGGGCAGCACCCAGGCGCCGTCGGCGTCGACGACGCACTCGCCGGTGGCGTCCTTCAGCAGGAACGTGTCATCGCTGGTGCCGCCTTCGATCCGGCGATAGCCGTCCTTGGTCTTCTCTTCCACGGTGAACCGGAACCAGACACAGCGGGAACCGGTGAGCTTGCCCGCGAGGAAGCGTCCGTCGTGGGGGCGGGCGGTGCCGAACAGTTCGACGAAGCCCTGCGGTGCGGATGCCACCCGGGAGGTGGGTGTGTCGGCGACGGCGCGGTGGCGACGGTAGGCGTAGGTCCAGGCGAAGGCGCCGACAGCCAGCACGATGATTGCCGCCACAAGAAACGCGGTTGCGCCGCCCACATGGAAGGCGGTCGCGACAGCGAATCCCTGGATGCCCAGCGCGCTCTCGTCCAGGCGCGACCGGCGCAGTCCGTCGAGACGCAGCACGTCGAGCATGGTGTGTGCAGCGGTCAGGCGAATAGCTGCTTCAGATCCACGTCGGCCTTCTCGGCGGTGGAGAACTCGAGCAACTGACGCGGCGGAAAGCTGAACATGCTCACGATCATGTTGTCCGGGACCTGCTCGCGCCGCACGTTGTAGAGGTTCACGGAGTCGTTGTAGAACTCGCGCCGGTCGGCGATGGCGTTTTCGAGTCCGCTCACTCTCGCGATCAGATGCTGGAACGACTCGTTGGCCTTCAGATCGGGATAGGCCTCCGCGACCGCGAAGATGCTGCCCAGCCCGGCTCGGAGCATCGTTTCGGCCTGACCCAGAGCGGGCATGTCCTGCCGCTCACGCGCTTCGTGCACGCGCGACCGCGCGGCGATGACTTTCTCGAGCGTGGCCTGCTCGAAGGCCTGGTACTGCTTGCAGGTCTCGACCAGTTTGGGGAGTTCATCGTGGCGCTGCTTGAGCACCACGTCGATGTTGGCCCACGCCTTGTCGACGTTGTGCTTGAGTTGCACGAGACCGTTATAGAGCATCACGCCGTAGACCAGGACGAGCGCCGTGACGGCGAGGAGGATCAGCAGGAATGCGCTCATCGGAATGCCTCCTGCCGGGGGCCCTGCAGGGGTGCGACGCACGGAAACTCCCGGCCTTCTGGACCCGCCCGATCAGATCCTGTCTTTCCGTCGGTCCCCGGGCGTCGCAGGGAGTCCGGGAAGCAGGAGGTATGCCGCGAATGTATCGTTTCGTTAGATTTCATGACTCGCTTCCCCGCATGGGCTTGGGTAGAATCGCGCACTTTGCCTGGATCGTGAAACGGTTTTTCTCATGGCGTTGATTGTCCAAAAGTACGGCGGCACGTCCGTCGGTTCGGTCGAACGCATCAAGGCGGTCGCCCGGCGCGTGGCCAAGTGGCGCCGCCATGGGCACGACGTGGTGCTGGTCGTGTCGGCCATGAGCGGCGAAACCAACCGTCTCCTCGGCCTCGCCAAGGACGTGCAGGCTTCCCCCGATCCCCGTGAACTCGACGTGATCGCCTCTACCGGAGAGCAGGTCACGATCGGCCTGGCCGCCATGGCCCTGATCGGCATGGGTGTGAAGGCGCGCTCGTACACGGGTGCCCAGGTCCGTGTGGTCACGGACAGCGCCTTCACCAAGGCACGGATTCTCTCGATCGACGAAGAACGTCTGCGCGCTGACCTCGCTGCAGGCATCGTGCCTGTGGTCGCCGGTTTCCAGGGGATGGACGAGCAGGGGAACATCACCACCCTGGGCCGAGGCGGTTCCGATACTACCGGCGTGGCGCTCGCTGCGGCGCTCCGGGCGGACGAATGCCAGATTTTCACGGATGTCGACGGGGTCTATACGACAGATCCGCGCATCGAGCCTTCGGCCCGGCGCCTCAAGACGGTGACATTCGAAGAGATGCTCGAGATGGCCAGTCTCGGGTCCAAGGTCCTGCAGATCCGCTCGGTGGAGTTCGCAGGCAAGTACAAGGTCCGGCTGCGAGTGGTATCGAGCCTCACCGACCCGGAAATTCCGGTGGAGGAAGAGGCGCAGTCGGGCACACTGATCACGTTCGAGGAAGACGAGAAGATGGAACAGGCGGTCATTTCCGGTATCGCGTTCGCACGCGACGAGGCGAAGCTCACGGTCATGGGAGTCCCCGATCGGCCCGGCATCGCCTACGCCATTCTCGGCCCGATCGGCGACGCCAACATCGACGTCGACATGATCATCCAGAACGCCAGCACCGACGGGAACACCGATTTCTCCTTCACGGTGCCGCGCGGTGACTACGCCAAGGCCACGAGCATTCTCGAATCGGTGAAGCAGCATATTGGCGCGAAGGCGATCGTGGGCGACAATCGAATCTGCAAGGTGTCGATGGTCGGTGTGGGCATGCGCTCCCACGTGGGCATCGCGAGCAAGATGTTCCGCACCCTTGCCGAGGAAGGCATCAACATCCAGATGATCTCCACGTCGGAGATCAAGATCTCCGTGGTGGTCGACGAGAAATACATGGAGCTCGCGGTGCGCGTGCTCCACAAGGCATTCGATCTGGACCAGGCACCGGTCTGACGGCAGGGCAGTGGCCGGTCGGGCATCACGCCGGCATTGATCGGTTGGCCCTCAGGGAGTATCCTTCCGCCCCTTCGCGGAGACGTGACCGAGAGGCCGAAGGTGCTCCCCTGCTAAGGGAGTATGCGGGCAAAACCTGCATCGTGGGTTCGAATCCCACCGTCTCCGCCAGCGAAGAGCAAGAAGAGTTAGTCGTTTGCAGTTGCAGCGCCCGTAGCTCAGTTGGATAGAGTACCTGGCTACGAACCAGGGGGTCGTGGGTTCAAATCCTGCCGGGCGCGCCAAATAAACAAGGACTTGGGATGAGAATCCCAGGTCCTTTTTCTTTGCTGCGTGACTTTATTGCGTGGTGTCTTCGCGGCCGGCAGGCCCGGCACCGAAAGACCCTTGCCTCACGTGAATCCGGAACATGTCCGATCGGCTTGCCCACGTTGTCTGTCGTTCGCTCGATGCCGCACGCCGGGTGCCTTCCGCGCCTGACGGGCATCGGTGGCGTGCGCTGCACGGGCACCGCTTTTCGCTGCGCCTGCGCGCGGAGCTGCCGGCGCATTGGGCCGCGTTTGCCGGTGCGGAGACCGGTTCGTTGCGGGATGCGCTGTCCGCCTGCACGGGCCCGATCGACTACTCGTGCCTCAATGATCACATGGCAGACCCCAGCGACGAAAACCTCGCGCGCTGGCTGCGTGCCACTCCCTCCGTTCCGGGCATCGTCAGTGCCGCGCTCGACAGTTCGCCGGATCACGGCGTTTATCTGGATGCCGACGCTGCCGTGCATGTCTGGCGGCGATACCGTTTCGAATCCGCGCATCGACTGCCTAACGTCCCGCCCGATCACAAGTGCGGTCGCATGCACGGGCACAGCTTTGCGGTGGTCCTGCACGCGCGCGGTGAGACGGGTGAGGGCGTGGCGCTATCTGATCGGATCGACACCTGCTGGGCGCCGCTCCACGCGGCGTTCGACCACGCGTGCCTCAACGACATTGCAGGTCTGGAGAATCCGACCAGTGAAATCATCGCGCGGTACGTGTGGGAGCGCCTGTTGCCGGCGCTGCCATCGCTGACCCGGATTACGGTCTTCGAAACCGCGAGCTGCGGCGCTCACTACGACGGGCGGGCGCATCGCATCTGGAAAGACTTCTCCCTCGACAGCGCCGTGCAGCTGCGTGCCGCGCCGAAGGACGATCCGCGGGCGAGGATCCACGGCCATACCTATACCCTTCGACTGCATGCCAGCGCCCCTCTCGACGAAGTGCGCGGATGGGCGATCGACTTCGGCGACATCAAGGAGCGTTTCACGCCGACGTTCCTTTTGCTGGACCATCGCCCGCTCCATGAACTGGCGGGCGTCGCGGACAACGATCCCGCGAGCCTCGCGCGCTGGGTGCGGGCGCAGATTGCCGACTCGCTCCCGTGGGTCGATCGCATCGACCTGCTCGAAAGCGACGGTTGTGGTGTGCAGCTGAGCTGGCGCGCCGGTGCCGATTCGCCAGCGATGCCATGACCTACAGCATCAAGGAGATCTTCTACACGCTGCAAGGCGAGGGCATGCAGGCCGGCCGACCCGCCGTGTTCTGCCGCTTCAGCGGCTGCAACCTGTGGTCGGGCCTGGAGCGCGATCGATCCTCCGCCGTGTGCCGGTTCTGCGATACGGACTTCGTCGGGACCGATGGCTCGGGCGGTGGCAAGTTCGGTACGTCGGAATCTCTCGCGGAAGCGGTCGCATCGCATTGGCCATCGCAGGCCGTGGGCGGCAAGCCTTTCGTCGTGTGCACGGGGGGCGAGCCGCTGCTGCAGCTGGATGCGCCGCTGATCTGCGCGCTGCACGCCAAGGGCTTCGAGATCGCCGTCGAGACCAACGGCACGCAACCGGCGCCGCCGGGCCTCGACTGGATCTGCGTCAGTCCGAAGGCGACTGCCCCGCTGGCGCTGACCTCGGGCGATGAACTGAAACTCGTGTATCCGCAGCCCGAAGCGCTGCCGGAAGCCTTCGAGTCGCTGTCCTTCCGACATTTTCTGCTGCAGCCGATGGACGGACCGGACCGGGAGCGCAACACCCGGCTCGCACTCGACTACTGCCTGGCGCATCCCCGCTGGCGCCTCAGTCTGCAGACCCACAAGATCCTGCAGATTCCCTGATCCCGGCGACGAGGCGGAATCAGCGGCTCACGGCCACTGCCTGACCGCCACCGTCTCGAGCTGAAATCCGCTGATGGCCGCGTCGTGGCCCAGCCACTGATCGATCGAGAAGCTGTGTTCGCCTGTCGGGACGTTCTTGCGCCCGAACGGCCATAGTTCTCCAACCGCGACCGTATTGCCGTCCTTGTCGATCGCCCGAAGCCGGACGCGGACACCTACCGGTTCCGCGCAGCGATTCGCGAGAATCGCCGTTCCCTTGAGAACGGGATACGGATCGGTGGGGCTGGTCTCCACCCATTCGGTGCGGTCGATGCGCAGCTCGATCTCGTTCTCCTCGCATCCGGCCTCGGCGACGCCTGTCGCGGCGAGCAGGGCGAGCCCGGCAGCGACGGAGGCTGCGTTTCGCGTCATCGATCGATCTCCTCTTGTTCTGGCGTGGCACCGGAATCTCCCGGACCGCTCACCGCCGCCTGCAGTTGCTGCATCTCGACGAGGCGGCGATACAGACCGCCGTCCCGGCGCATGAGCGTGTCGTGATTGCCGATCTCCGCAATCCGCCCGTGACTCATCGCGACAATGCGGTCGGCGTCGCGGATTGTAGCGAGACGATGGGCCACCGAGACGACCGTCAGCCGTCCCGCCAGAGCTGCCAGCGTGCGCTGGACCTGCTGTTCGGTCTGGGTGTCGATCCGGGAGGTCGCCTCGTCCAGAAGCAGGATGCGCGGCTTTCCGGCAAGTGCCCGGGCGATGGCGATGAGCTGGCGTTCACCGGCGGAAAGCCGGGCGCCGCCTTCGCCGAGCAGCGTGTCGTACCGCAGGTCGAGGCGCTCGATGAAGGCGTCGGCGCCGGCGGCACGCGCGGCGTCCTCGATCTGCGCGGACGTCAGCGCGCGACCCATCGCGATGTTCTCCCGCACGGTGGCGGCGAGCAGGAAGGGGTCCTGCGGCACGAGGCCGACTGTTTCGCGGAAGGCGGCCTCGTCGAGATCCGCGATCGGCGCACCGCCCAGCAGCAGCCGGCCTTGCGTCGTGGGATAGAAGCGCAGGAGCAGCGCGAGGAGCGTGCTCTTGCCGCTGCCAGTCGCGCCGACTACGCCGATGAATTCCCCCGGTGCGATCGCCAGCGACACGTCGTGCAGTACGGGCCTCGCCGGGTCGTATCCGAACGTGACCGAGTCGAAGAGAATGCTGCCGTCGGCCGCGCGGGCACTCGATGCCGGGCGGTTGGCCTCGGCTTCGTCCAGCAGGGCGTTCACGCGCGCGGCGGAGATGACGGCCTGCTGCAACTGGGAGAACTGCATCGTGAGCTGGATGAGCGGCTCGGTGACTCGCGCAAGGTAGCTCACGAACGCGTAGAGCACGCCTACCTCGACGGCGCCAAGACTGCCTCCCGCGTCCCGAAGCCCGAAGGCGAGGATCACGAGCGCGAGCATCGCGACGTTGAGCAGATCCAGGGCGGGGCGCAGCAGCCAGGCGTTGGCGCGAAGCTCCAGCTTGCGGGACTGGAAATGAGCCTCGTTCAAGTCGGCGTAGCGTTGCGCGTACGTTTGAATGGCGCCGGTCGCCTGCAGCACCGCCATGCCGCCGATGGCCTCGGCGGTCTGCACGTTGAGTTCACCGCGCAACTCGCGCGTCCGCGCGACCGCCGGTGCCGACAGCTTCCGATACAGAGAGACGATCGCCCACACGGCCGGACCCAGCGCGGCCACGATCAGCATCAGCCGCCATTCCAGGAAGGCCATGGTCACGATGAGCGTGGTGAGCATCACCACGGCGTCCAGCATCACGAACAGCACTTGAACGTACAGGAGCTTCACGGCTTCCGTGTCGTTGGTGACCCGGCTTACGACCTGGCCGGTGATGGCCCGGTCGAAGAAGGCGATCGGCAGTCTCAGCACGTGGTCGTAAACCGTCTCGCGCAGTCGCTGCACCGACCGCATCGCGACGCCCGCGAGCCGGGCAAGCTGGAAGTAGCGCACCCACGATGCCGTGGTCCCCGCGATCAGCGCGCCGATCAGCAGGCCCGCGATGGCACCGATGGCCGGATCGCGAGGCATGAGATAGCGATCGATGAACGCTTTGCCGAGCACGGGGCCGATCGCATCGAGCGCGCCCGCCACGGCAAGGCCGATGAGTGCGAGGACGAGATTGCGGCGCTCGGGCTGGGCCGACCGCCACAGGAGGCGAGCCGCGCGGCGGCTGGGCGGCACCGTGGGACCGGCCGGGGAATCAGTCGGCATCGAGGGAAGCCTCCAGCTGCTGGACGCGCCACTGCTTCGCATACCAGCTGTCGCGGGCGTCGCGCGCCAGGAGCTCGGCGTGCGAGCCGGCCTCGTGGACCTGACCGTGGCGTAGCACGAAGATGCGATCGGCATCGGCCACGGTCGACAGCCGATGGCTCACGATGAGCGTCGTCCGGCCGACCCGCCCGGCGCGCAGATGTTCAAGGATCCGGTGCTGGGTGTCGCTGTCCACCGCCGATAGTGCGTCGTCGAGCAGGAGGAACGGCGCCTCGGACAGGAGGGCGCGGGCAAGGGCGATGCGCTGGCGTTGCCCGCCGGAGAGCGTGACGCCGCGTTCGCCGACCACCGTGTCGTAGCCGTCGGGCAGACGGCGGATGTCCTCGTCGACCTCGGCCGCGAGGGCGGCGGCGATGATCTCTGCGCGGCTGGCGGAAGGACGCGCGAGCGCGATGTTCTCCGCCACGGTGGTGGAGAACAGCGCCGGTTCCTGCGGCACCCACGCGCTCGCGGCCCGCAGGGCATCCAGGCGGTAGTTGGTGAGCGGCACGCCGTTCAGGCGTACCCGGCCTCCCTGCGGATCCCACTGACGCATGAGCAGCGCGAGCAGCGTGCTCTTGCCGCTGCCGGTCGGGCCGACGATGCCGACCGTGGTGCCGGGTTCGATGGTGAGCGTGAGCGAATCGATGGCCGGTCGGTTGCCGGCGGGGTAGGCGAAGGTGACGCCGTCGAATCCGATCTCACCGGGCGTCACCGTGGCCACGCCACCCTCGTCCTGCACGGCGAGCGGCTGGTCCAGCACCGCGGAGAGTCGATCCCAGGCGGCGCGTCCCCGCTCCCACAGCGACAGGACGGCACCCGTCGCGTACATCGGCCAGACGAGCTGACCCAGATACAGACCGAAGCTCGTCAGCTGGCCGATGGTGATCTCGTCGTGCCAGACGAGCCATCCGCCGAGTGCGATGGAGGCGGTGGCCGCGACGGACAGCGAGGTGCCCACCGCGGGTTCGTAAAGTGCCTCCCATCGCTGAGCCTCGAAGCTCGCGTCGGCGGCCGACTTCGCCAGTCCCGAGAATCGCTGGGCATTGGCCGATTCGAGGCCGAGCGCGCGCACCGCGCGCACCCCGGCAAGACTCTCCTGCACGTGGTCGTTCAGCGCGCCGAAGGTGTCCAGCGCCTGCCGGGAATGGAGATGCAACTGGACGGAGATGCGCCAGAACGCGAAGGCGAGAAATGGAAACGGCAGCAGCGCGACGAGCGCGAGGCGCCAGTCGACGAACGCGGCCATCGTCGTGACGACCAGGATGAATGTGAGGGTGCCGTCGAAGGCGGCAAGGACGGCTTCGCCGCCGGCGAGTTCGATGGCATCGACGTCGTTAGTGGCGAGCGCCATGAGATCGCCCGTGCGCCGGCCGCCGTAGAACGAAGGGCCCTGCTCGCCGAGCCGTGCGAACAGGGCGAGGCGAAGCTGAACACCCATGCGGTACGTCGTCGCGTAGAGGATGAGTCGCCACGCCACGCGAAAGCCGTAAATCATGACGCCGGCGGCGGCCAGCAGCGCGACTTCACGCCAGAGTGCGCCATCGGCGGCACCGCCAGCCACGAGGAGGTCGACCAGATGGCCGACCTGTCTTGGCAGCCACACCGTGAGTGACGCGATGCCTGCGAGCATGAGCGCCGACCCGCCGTACGCGAGCGCGTGGCGCCGGACGAAGGGAACGATCAGTTGCGCGAGGGTCATCTCAGTGGGCGTGGCGGCGGTGGGTCCGCCGGGCGTGGCCCGTCAGCACGACGATCGGCGCTGCGCCGGACGCGTGCGGCAGCCCGACCGCAGAAACGGAAACGTCAGACAGGGACTTCGCCGAGCACCGTGCAGCGACGGATCACGCGGCGTTGGGTGGCAGGGTCGTACAGCCCGGCGCGGTGCTGCACGCAGCGGTTGTCCCACACCATCATCTCGCCGGCATTCCAGCTGTGGGCATAGCAGAGATCCGGGTGGATGACGAGGGTGTTGAGTTCCTCGATGAGTGCACGGCCTTCGTCGTAGGGCATGCCCACGATGTACTCGGCGTGGTCGCCCAGGAACACGCAGCGCCGCCCGGTTTCCGGATGCGTACGCACGACGGGATGGTCGACGGGCGGGACAGCCTGCTTCTGTGCTTCCGTCATCGGGTCCTCGCCGTGGCGCCGGGTCCGCGAGAAGTCCAGGTTGTGCACGGCCCGCAGGCCTTCGATGCGCGCCTTCCAATCGGGGCTCAGGCGCTCGTACGCGAGGTACATGTCGCAGAAGTTGGTCTCGCCGCCGGTTTCCGTGGCGACCTCCGCGTAGATGATCGTGGCCTGCCCGGTCACCCGTCGCCACGAACCGTCCGTGTGCCATGCGAGCGTGCCCTTGTCCGGATACTTGCCGTTCGGGTTGCCGTTCTCGTCGAGGTTCGACAGCCGATACAGCTCCGGAAAGCCGTCGCTGTGGTACTGGTTCATCACGTGGATCTGCACCTCGCCGAACTGCCGGGCGAAGCCGACCTGACGCGCGGGCTCCAGGTGCTGCACACCGAAGAGCAGGATCTGGTATTGGAGAAAGGCGTCGTACACGGCATCGAACACATCGGGCGGGATGTCGCGCGAGAAGTCGAGCCCGATGATCTCCGCGCCGAGATTCGGCGACAGCGGTCGGACGTCGAAAGGCCACTGGGTGCGCGAGAGGCGGGCGGCGGTCTTGGGCATGGCGGTCCGGGGATGCGTCGGTGATGGAAGGTCAGGGCAGCGTTCGCAATGGTACTGCGCCCGCGGTCACTTGCGCTGGGCCTCGCGGACGATGTGCTCCGCCTGGAGGATGACCGGCCGATCCACCATGCGTCCGTCGACCGCGATGGCCGCGCCCGAAGCCTTCTCGGCGGCAGCCATCACGCGCTGCGCCCACGCCAGCTGCTCGGCGCTGGGCACGAAGCACTGGTTCACCAGCGGGACCTGGCGCGGGTGGATGCAGAGCTTGCCGCCGAAGCCGAGCCGCTTGGCGCGCAGCGTGTCGGCTTCGAGGCGCTCCGGCTCGTCGATCTCGGTGCACACGCCGTCCACGGGCGGCGGCAGTTTCGCGAGACGCGAGGCAAGCACGATCTGCGAGCGGAAGAACAGCAGTTCCTCGCCTTCCCCCTCGATGCCCAGGTCCACCTGGAGATCGATGCTGCCGAACACCAGGCGCTGCACGGCCGGCTCCGACGCAATTTCACGCAGCCGATCGATGCCGACGGCGGTCTCGATGAGCGGCAGCAGCGCGGGCCCACCCGGCCTGCAGAGGTCGCGAACCGCCTGACTGATCTGCTCGGCCTTCGGCAGCACAATGCCGGCCACGCCGGGCGAGCGGCACAGCGCCACGTCGGCCTCGTGCCAGGGGGTTTCGGCGGCATTCACCCGGATGTGAACGGGGCGGTCTGCGCGCAGCCAGGCGGCAAGCGCGGCACGCGCGTTGTCCTTTTCGCCGGGAGGGACGGCATCCTCGAGGTCGACGATCACGGCGTGGCTGCCGGAGGTCACGGCGCGCTCGAAGCGCTCCGGACGGTTGCCGGGGACGAACAGATACGATCGGGCAAGCGAAATCATGTTGAGACGGTGAGGGTTGAGCGGCGTCGGCGCTGGCGGCTCCGACGGCGGAGCGGCATCGTATCCGAGCCGGGCCGCGATGGCACCGTCATGGGCGGAAATTCGGCTGAACGACGCTGTCGGAGCACGATTCAGCCGGGCGAGCGCGTCACGCCGAGCGCCGTGGCGACTTCGAGCACGTGCGCGCGCTCGGTGTCGCTCAACCGGTTGACGGGCGGGATCGTGTTGCCGCAGTCCATGCCAAGGCGGGCGGACAGCACGACCTTGCACACGGCAGCGGGTGCGCCGTACATCCAGACGAGATCCACGAAGGGCCGCACGGTGTCCTGCAGGCGCTTTGCCGTGGCGATGTCACCGGCTTTCCAGGCGCGATGCAGCGCCGAGTAGTGCCAGGGCGCCAGGCTGAGGGGCGCGTCGATGGTCCCCACAGCGCCCATCGCCAGCGACGGCAGCGGGAAAGCGCCGTTGCCCGAGAAGCACACGAGGCCCATGTCGGCGAAGACGCGGATGTCCGAGAAGGTGAAGGCCGAATGCTTGAGCCCCTTCAGCGTGGGAATCGCCCGGACGAACTTCTCCATGAGGGCCGGCACGGTCTCCACCTGCGTGAGCTGGGGCAGGTTGTAGACGAAGAACGGGAGATCGCCTGCCGCATCGGCCACGGCCTGGTAATGCTCCACGCGCCCGCGATCGTTGCTCGGGAAGAACAGCGGCGGGAGACAGCAGACGGCATCGCAGCCGACCGCCCGGGCATTGCGCGCAGCCTTCACGGCCGAGGCCGTGCTCATGGCACCGACGTGCATGATGACCGCCGCCTTGCCGCGACAGGTCTCGGCGGAGACTCGCGCCACCGTGTCGCGCTGATCTTCCGTCAGGATCGGACCCTCGCCCGTGCTGCCGGCCATCCAGAAGCCGTCGGCGCCGTGGCGCATGTTGTCCTCGAGCAGGGCGCGCAGTGCGGTCTCGTTCACACGGCCGTCGGCGGTGGTCGGGGTGGGCGGGGCGGGGAAAACGCCCTCGAAAGGAAGCGGCATGGGGACTCTCCGGAGTAGGGGCAGCGGGGTCAGGCAGCGGGGTCAGGCGGCGGTGTATCCGCCGTCCACGATGATCTCGGCGCCCGTGATGTAGGACGCCTCGTCGGACGCGAGGAACAGGGCGGCGTAGGCAGCCTCCTCGGCGGTGCCAGCGCGGCCCAGCGGGACTGCCGCGAGGGCACGGGCACGCACAGCGGGATCGGCGGCGGTCACGGACGTGCGCATCGGCGGCATCATGCCCGGGTGCACGGAGTTGACGCGGATGCCGTCGCGGCCGAACTGCACGGCCGCGGACTTGGTGAGCACGTGGATGCCGGCCTTCGCCGCGTTGTAGCCCATGTGCACGAACTCCTGGCCGATGAGGCCGGAGATCGACGAGAAGTTGACGATGCTGCCGCCACCGGTCTTCTTCATGGACTCGATGGCGTACTTCACCCCGAGGAAGGTGCCGCGCAGATTCACGGCGGTGAGCTTGTCGAAGTACGCGACGTCGAGCCGGTCGGGCACGGCGCCGCTGATGCCCGCGTTGTTCACGACGATGTCGAGACGGCCATAGCGCTGCTGGATCTCGCCCATCACGGCGACCCACTGTGCCTCGTCCTGCACATCGAGAGACAGGTACAGGGCATGGCCGCCGGCGCCGTTGATGGCGGCGGTGACCTGTCGGCCCTCTGCCTCCAGAATGTCCGCGAGGATCACCTTCGCGCCTTCGCGGGCGAACAGGCGGGCCATCGCTTCGCCCATGCCGTGGGCGGCGCCGGTGATCAGTGCGACCTTGCTGGCGAGTCTCATCGTCGTCATTCCTCCGTGTCGTTGTGTTGTCGTCTCGTCGTCGCGGCGATGTCAGGCCGGACGGTCGGCTTCCGCGCGCTGTTTCCCGAATGCCACGAACCAGTCGATCGACCCCGGATTCGCCATGGAGTCGCGGTTGACGGCGCGGGCAGGCGGCTGGCCCAGCAGAATCTTCTTGACGGGCACTTCGAGCTTCTTGCCCGAGATGGTACGCGGCACTTCGCGGATCGCCACCACGTCGTTCGGCACATGCCGCGCGGAAAGACCGGTGCGGATCGCATCGAGGAGCGTCCGGCGCAGGGGCTCCGGCACGACATCACTGCCGTCGCGCAGGACCACGAACAGCACCATGTACGACTCGCGACCGAGATATTCGAGGTCGATGACGAGCGAGTCGCTCACCTCCGGGAAGGCCTCGACGACGCGGTAGATCTCGCTGGAGCCCATGCGGATGCCGTGGCGGTTGATGGTGGAGTCGCTGCGGCCATAGATCACGCCCGTGACCGATTCGGGACGGGCGTGCAGTTCAAGCCAGTCGCCGTGGCGCCAGAGGCCGGGGTACGTCTCGAAGTAGCTCTCGGCGTAGCGGCGGCCGTCGGTATCTCCCCAGAAGTACAGCGGCATCGAGGGCATGGGCAGAGTGCAGACGAGCTCGCCTACGGCGCCCATCAGCGGCTTGCCTTCGTCGTCGAACGCATAGGTGGCGGAACCCAGCGGGCGGCACTGCATCTCGCCCGCATACACAGGCAGCGTGGGGCAGGACCCGACGAACGCGGCACCCGGGTCCGTTCCTCCCGAGATCGAGGCAAGCAGGAGATCCGAGGCGATGTTCTCGTAGACCCATTCGTACCCGTCCGCCGTGAGCGGCGAGCCGGTGCTGCCCAGGGTGCGCAGGGCGGACAGATCGAACCGGTCGCGGGGGCGCAGGCCGTTCTTCCGGCATAGCGCGAGGAAGGCGGGGCTCGTGCCGAAGAATGTCGCGCGCTCCTCCGCGGCCAGGGTCCAGAGCGTGTCCAGATCGGGATGGCCCGGATTGCCGTCGAACTGCAGCACCGTGCAGCCCATGCACAGCGTCGAGACCAGCAGGTTCCACATGATCCAGCTCGTGGACGAGAACCAGAAGAAGCGATCGTCGGGACCCACGTCCAGATGCAGGCAGACGCCCTTGAAATTCTCGATCACGACGCCACCGTGACCATGGACGATGGGCTTTGGCATGCCGGTCGTGCCCGACGAATAGACGATCCACAGCGGATGGTCGAAGGCCACGGGCGTAAAGCGTGGCACCGCGGGTGTCGCGAGAAGGACATCGCTCCGGAGTACGGTGACAGCACGATCCAGACCGCCGAGATCGAGCGATGCCGCCGGGTCGAGGTACGGCACGAACACCACCGCCTCGACGGACGGCAACTGCGCGACCAGTTCGCGGACGATCTCACGCCGGTCTACGGCCTTGCCGCCGTAGCGGTAGCCGTCCACGGCGAATAGCACGCGCGGCGAGATCTGCCGGAAGCGATCGAGCACGCTCACGGCGCCCATGTCCGGCGAGCAGCTCGACCAGATCGCACCCAGACTGGTCGTCGCGAGGAGGGCGAACACGCTCTCGGGAATGTTGGGCATGTACGAGACGACCCGGTCCCCGGCGGTGATGCCGAGGGCGCGCAGTTCGCGCGAGAAGGCGCCCACGCACCCTTCGAGCGCCGCCCAGGATATTTCGGTGCGAGGGCGCGTCTCGGACCGGAAAACGATGGCGGTCTGCGTTGTCGCATCCGGGTTCCGCGCTCTTGCCAGGGCATGCTCGGCGTAGTTGAGCGTCGCGCCGTCGAACCATCTGGCGCCGGGCATGACGCGGCGATCCAGCACGCGGGTGTATGGTGAGTGGGTAATGGGAGTGAAGTACTCCCACAGGGTTTCCCAGAACGCCTCGAGGTCGTCGACCGACCACTGCCAGAGGGCTTCGTAGTCCGTGAAGGCGAGTCCGTGGCGCTGCTCGAGCCATTGGCGATAGTGGGTGATCCGGGCGGACGCGATGCGTTCGGCACTCGGACGCCATAGGGGCGAAGGGGAAGACATGAATGGGTTCGGCCTGACCGGGCTGCGGAAGAGGGCGCATGTTACCCCGCCTCAAACGGCCACCGATGGGGGACAATGCGAAGTCGACAGATGGTTGGGAGGCAAGTCCCGTTGAACCCCCCGAAGACCCACCGCAAGGCGCGCAGTCCTGAAGGTGGGAGAACGACCGCCGGCCGCCCGGCACGCAGCGCATCGCCCGCCGGACGGAAGCCCGTCCCGGCCAAGCCGCCCGAGGTTCGCCCCGACAGGCCGGCCGACGGAGCCCCCCGCTTCTCCGGGGGGGAAGGCATGGTCCGCATCTCCAAGCTGATGTCCGAAAGGGGCATCTGCTCCCGCCGGGAAGCCGATCTCTACATAGAGCGTGGCTGGGTGTACGTCGACGGCGCCCGGGTCACCGAGCTGGGCGCGCGCGCCGCGCCCACCCAGACGATCACCCTCGATCGCGCGGCCAAGGCCGCCCAGCAGGCACAGATCACGGTCCTCCTGCACAAGCCTGTCGGCTACGTATCGGCCCAGGCCGAGGACGGACACCAGCCCGCCGTCACGCTCGTCACGGCCGATCGCCGGTTTGCAGGTGACCCAACCGGCATCCCCTTCGACGCGGTACATCGCAAGGGGCTAGCCCCTGCCGGCCGGCTCGACATCGATTCCACCGGGCTGCTCGTGCTCACCCAGGATGGCCGGATCGCGAAGCAGCTGATCGGCGAACACGGCGAGGTCGAGAAGGAATACCTTGTTCGCGTGGAAGGAGATCTCTCCGCGGAGGGCCTGGCGCTGCTCAACCATGGCTTGAGCCTGGACGGGCGCCCGCTTCAGCCGGCGCAGGTCACCTGGCAGAACGAGGACCAGTTGAAGTTCGTGCTGAAGGAAGGGCGCAAGCGCCAGATCCGACGCATGTGCGAACTGGTGGGGTTGCGAGTGACCGGCCTGAAGCGCGTGCGCATCGGCCGGGTTCGTCTGCTCGACCTGCCGCTGGGGCAGTGGCGCTATCTCGGCGCCGGCGAGCGGTTCTGACAGGACAGCGCGCCGCGTGGAGTCGAGACAGGACACTCCCGGTGAAAGCGACCTGCCGCCCCTGATCCGGGCGCTGCGGGACCCGAACCGCTATCCGCATCCGGTAGACCGGGTGAAGGTCATCGAGACCCACATCTCCTACGTGGTCCTCGCAGGCGACTTCGCCTACAAGATCAAAAAGCCGCTCGCGCTGGGCTTCCTCGACTTTCGTCAGCTCCATCGCCGTCACTACTTTTGTGAGGAGGAACTGCGCCTCAACCGGCGTTTCGCCCCGCAGATCTACCTCGATGTGCTCGCGATTTCCGGCACGCCCGACGCGCCGCGGCTGGGCGAGGGCGGCAAGGCGATCGAGTATGCCGTGCAGATGCGTCGCTTCTCCCAGGGGAGCGTGGCCACCACGCTGGCCGCCAACCACGAGATCGGCGTCGCGGACGGCGCCGCGTTGGCCGAGATGCTCGCCTCGATGCACGCGGCTGCGCAGACGGCGACCCGCGGCGCGCCGTTCGCGACTTCGGAGGTGATCGGCGAACAGGCGCGCGCGAACATCGATGCCTTGCAGGCACTGCTGGAAGACGCCGCCTCGCGCGCGCTGCTGGGCGAACTGAGCGCCTGGACCGAGGTGATGCTCACGCGGCTGGCGCCCGCGTTCCAGGAGAGGCTGTTCCGCGGGGCGGTGCGCGAATGTCATGGCGACCTGCATCTCGGCAACATCTGCTGGCTCGAAGGCGCGCCCGTGCCGTTCGACTGTCTGGAGTTCGATCCGGCGCTGCGGTGGGTGGACGTGATGAGCGAACTCGCGTTCCTGCTCATGGATCTCCTCGACCGGAAACTCGGGCCCGTCGCCTGGCGGTGCCTCGACCGCTATCTCGAGATCACCGGGGATTACGAGGGCGTGGGGGTGCTGCGCTTCTATCTCGTCTACCGGGCGCTGGTGCGGGGGAAGATCGCCGCCCTTCGGGCCGCGCAGGAAGGCATTCCGGGCGATCAGCGGGTGGAAGCCCTGGGTTACCTGCGCCTTGCAGGCGACCTCATTCGTGATCAGCACCGCGCCATGATTCTCATGCATGGCCTCTCGGGATCCGGCAAGTCGACGGTGGCCAGGGCACTTGTGGACGGGCTCGGTGCCATCCGGCTGCGCTCCGACGTCGAGCGCAAGCGCATGCACGGGCTGTCCGCCGAGGCCAGTAGCGATGAGGCCCAGCGAGCGCAGATGTACAGCGCCGCCGCGAGCGAGCAGGTCTACACCCGCCTTTGCGAGCGAGCCGTCGCGCTGGCCGTCGGGGGCTGGCCCGCGATCGTCGACGCCGCCTTCCTGCGGCGCGAGGAGCGGGACCGGTTTCGCACGGCGGCCGCCAGGCAGGGGTTGGCATTTCGCATCGTCTCGTGTTCGGCATCCCCGGCCGTGCTGCGGGAGCGCGTGGCCCGACGTGCGGAGCTGAGCACCGACGCCTCGGAAGCCACGGTCGCCGTGCTGGACAAGCAGGCGTCCTGGATCGAACCGCTTGGCGTGGATGAGGTGCCGATGAGCATCGCGGCGGACTCGACCCGGCCGGACCCGTGCGTGACCCGCCTGCGCGGCATCATCGGTGACAGCCCCTTCCGGACCTGACGGAAAGTGGCGAACATCGCCCCGTGGTCGGCGTGCCGGCATCCGGGTCGCACTCCGTTGACCCTGTCCTGAGCAGGGCCGGGAGGCGTGGCATGGGCCGTGCTGACGTCCTCCCCGTCCGAGGCTGCCCCCGGTCCCTTCGCTCCCAGGCGGAGAGCCCTGGCGCCGCCGTCCGTCCAGCCCAGCATCGAGGAGAAGGCATGGCTACGCAGCAACTGGTCTACGAGAACGTCGCCCCCGTCAACAGCGTCCGGCACAAGGGCTGGTCCGTGGAGGTGGGCAGCGACTACAGCTTCGCGAAGAAGGTGAACTCCATGCCGCTCATGGCCGTGGAGATCCCGTTCGCCGCAGCCGACTACGCCGTCGTGTTTGCGGGCAACGAGCAGGCCGTGATGCCTGCCGTGATCCTCGGCGTGCGCAGCAACGACAATCTATTCATCAAGGCCGACGGGAGCTGGGACGCGCGCTATGTGCCCGCGTTCGCGCGGCGCTACCCGTTCGTCTTTTCCAGCAGCGATGACGGCGGCACGTTCACGCTGTGCATCGACGAAGCGTTCTCCGGCTTCAATCAGGCGGGCAAGGGCGCGCCTCTGTTCGAGGACGAGGGCAAGGCCTCTCCTTACGTGCAGAACGTGCTCAACTTCCTGCAGGAGTATCAGTCCCAGTTCCTGCGCACCCAGTCGTTCTGCAAGACCATCCAGGAATCCGGTCTGCTGGAGCCGATGCAGGCGCAGATCACCACCCCGGGTGGCGAGAAGCTCTCGCTGAGCGGCTTCATGGCGGTCAACCGTGACAAGCTGAAAGCCCTGTCGCCCGAGAAGCTGGCCATCCTCGCCAAGACGGACGAACTGGAACTCATCTACCTCCACGTGAATTCCATGCGCAACTTCCAGGGCATGATCGATCGTCTCGGGAAGACGGAAGTGGCGGGCGGCAAGGCTGCCTCGGAATCCGCGCCCGCATGACCGGCGCGACCGAACCCTTGCTGGTGACCCGCGAAGGCGGGGTGGTCCACCTCACCTTCAATCGGCCGGAAGTCCTCAATGCGCTGAACCTTCCACTGGCAGCGGCCTTCCGCGACGAATGTCTGAAGCTGGCGGGCGACCCGTCGGTCCGGGTGGTGGTGCTGAAGGGCGCGGGTCGCGGCTTCATGGCAGGGGGCGATATCGCTGTCATGCGCCAGGACCCCGTCGCGAACGCGGGCGCGCTGATCGAGACGATGCACGAGGGACTCCAGGCGCTCGCCGGCATGGCGGCACCGGTGCTCGCGTCGCTGCATGGTGTGGTGGCCGGCGGTGGTCTCGGCGTCGCTCTTGCGGCCGATCTTGCGATCGCGGCAGAGGGCACCAAGTTCAATCTGGCCTACGCCAACATCGGCACCAGTTGCGACTGTTCCAATTCGTGGTCGCTGCCTCGGCTGGTGGGGCTCAGAAAGGCGCTGGAGATCGCGCTGCTGAGCGACACCTTCGATGCACAGGAGGCTCTGCGCCTAGGGCTGTTGAACCGCGTCGTGCCGGGGGACCGGCTCGCCGAGGAAACCGATGCCATCGCGCGGCGACTCGCGGCCGGAGCGCCTCTGGCGCTTGGCAACCTCAAGCGGCTGATGCGTGAATCGCTCGGGCGCTCCTTTCCGGAACAACTGGAAGCCGAAAGGCAGGCCTTTCTGCAGTGCGCGGCCACCCGTGACTTCGCCGAAGGCACGGGCGCCTTTCTCGAGAAGCGCCCCCCGAAGTACGAGGGGCGCTGAGGTCCTGCGTTACGCAGCCGCCTGGCGCTTGCGCCAGGCCGTCGCGCCCACGAGGCCGAGACCGGCCAGCATCAGCGCGTAGGTCTCGGGTTCCGGAATGGGTTGAAGGGTAAGGAACCCTCGGATCTCGCCCCCTCCGAACGAAGTGCTGTGGATGTTGAGATAGGCGCGACCGCTGCCGATGCCTGCCAGCAACGCGCTGAACGCTGTCCCGGTCGTTCCACCGTTGGCATTGATGAACGCGGAATTCCAGGACCCGGTCTGCGTCATGTCGAAGGTCTGGTCATACGTCCCTTCCTTCACGCCCGAGGGAAACCCGGGAAAGGTCGGCAGGGGCGTCGCCACGCCGGCATTGAGGAGGCCCGGCTCGGTGGTGCAGCAATGGACGTGGGCGTTGGTGGTGTTGCCCAGCAGACCCGAGAACGACGCCTCCACCCGCATCATGAAGGTGTCCTCGTTGATGGTGAATTTCGCCGAGCCCGTGCCGGGCGAGGCATTCGGAGGCGATTCGTTCGGGCCCGATAGCGAGGCGATGTAGATCACGTTATGGGCCAGCGCGGGCAGTGCCAGGGCAGTGAGCGCGGCGGCAATCGCGGCGCGGAGGAAGTTTCGGGGCATGGTCTTCTCCTGGAGGTCGTGGGGCTCGACTCGCGGCGGGCGAGCCTGCACACGCACTGTCAGGGCATCCTGGCGCAGTGGCAAGTGACAAAGTCACATAGCGGGTGCGAATGCGCCGGAGGGCGCGCGCTCGCGCCACCCCGTCGTCATGTTCCCGTCACGTCCGTCCGTATCGGCCCAGCACCACGTCCAGCGCGGCACCGCCGTCGATCTCCTCGCGGATGCGGTTCTCGCGTTCGGTGATGCGTTCCGCCTCGTCCAGCACGAAAGCGATGTGTTCCGCCGGCACCACGACTACGCCATCGGCATCCCCGAGCAGGAAATCCCCTGGGCGCACGCTGACCCGCTTGCTGGTCGCGCCCGGCATCGCCACCGGAATGCCGCAGCCGGTGACCTTCCAGCGCGTGATCGACTGTACCGGGGAGCGATAGCGCGAGTAGACCGGAATCCCGTGCCGCGCGATGCCGTCGGCGTCACGCACGCCACCGCTCACCACCATGCCCGTGCAGCCGCGGACCTTCATGCCGAGGGCCAGCAACTCGCCGAAGCAGGCCATGCCTTCGGCGTCTCCCGCCCAGACGGACACCACACCGGGCGTCATGCCCTCGATCGCCGCCATCTTGTCGGGGTCGCCCGGTCCCACGTACGGCGTCATCTGTCCCCGGACCGTGTAGGCGAATCCGGCGAGCTTCGGCTGGTTGGGCGACAGGCGCACGAGATCCGTCGCGAGCGCCTGGTTCGGCAGCGAGACCTTCTCGAGCACGTCGGAGACAGTCGTGGTGTCCACGTGGAGGAACCGGTCGCGGATGGCCTGATCGGCGGGCTTCATGCCGGCACCTTCTGTCCGGGAAGCTGCAGTCCGGCACGCGGCCAGTCGACCTCCAGCAGATTGCCGAAGCCGGAGAGCGTGACGTAGAGCTTGCGCAGACCGGCGCCGCCGAAGGCGACATTGGTGCAGTAGGGCTCGTTGGCCTCGTGGAACTCGAGCCAGTCGCCGGCCGGGCTGATCACGCTCACGCCACCGGTGATGAGGGTCGCCACGCAAATGTTGCCGCCGGCTTCGACCTTGAGGGAGTCGAACCGCCGGTAGCCGGGCAGACCCGCCACCAGCTTGCCGCCATGAGGGGATGGGAAGGGATCCTTGGCCACGGTGCCCTCGCCCGTGATGGGGAAGGCCCACAGGCGCGCCGGTTCTGTCTCGGCGACGTAGAGGGTCGAGCCGTCGGGCGACAGGCCGATGCCGTTGGGGGTGATGAGCGGAAAGACTGCCTCGCGGATGAGACTGCCATCGGTGCGGGCGTAGTACACCGCGCCGCGGTCCATCAGGCGACCGTAGACCTTGCCGAGATCGGTGAACCAGAAGCCGCCCTTGCCGTCGAGCACGATGTCGTTCGGCCCCTTCAGCGGGATGCCGTCGCACTGCGTGTAGAGATCCTCGAAGCGGCCCGATTCGGGGTCGACGCGCTGGATCCGTCCGCCGATGTAGTGGTCGGCGCGGCCGTGTGGCCGAAACAGGCCATCGGCTTCGCGCGTCCAGTTGAAGCCGCCGTTGTTGCACACGTAGAACATGCCGTCGGGGCCGATCGCGGCGCCGTTGGGGCCGCCGCCCAGATTGGCGATGACGCTCGTGCGGCCGTCCGGGTGCACGCGCGTCAGTGTGCCTCGGGCGATCTCCACCAGTACGACCGAGCCGTCCGCCATCACGACGGGGCCTTCGGGGAACTGCAGTCCCGTGGCCACGGTGCGGCCCGCGAGCCTGAATTGGGTTGTCACGACGTTTCCTCCCGGATTGAGAATCGTGCGGCGCCTGACGATCGATTGCCCGGTTCAGGACTGGCTCCGCATCCGGTCCGACGATAGCATGGGGTCTCCCCTCCAAGAGCACAGCGCGCCCATGGCACGTATCGTCCCCCACGGCTGGCGCGAGGCCGCGGCCACCGGCGCGGCAGCGCGCGAGATCGAGACTCTCTCCCGGCTGGCCGACGGGCTGCCCGACGACTACACCGTCTACCACGGTGTCCACTGGACACGCCTCGACCAGGGCGCGTCGGTGTATGGGGAGATCGACTTCGTCGTCGTGGCGCCGTCCGGTCGCACATTGCTCATCGAACAGAAGTCCGGCTTCCTGCAGGAGACCGCGGATGGTCTCGCGAAGACCTACGGAGGCCGGTCCCGCAGCGTGGTCGTCGGACTCGCCGCAAGCGCGCAGGCCGTTCAGGAACGCTTCGCGACCGACCACGACGGCGCGGTGCTGCCGGTCGAGACGCTCTTCTTCTGCCCGGACTACCGGGTGCGCCAGCCGGCGGTCGCGGGTATCGAGCCGTCGCGGATCGTCGACGCGTCACGGCGTTCGCAGCTGGCGCAGATCGTTTTGCAGGTGCTGCCGCCCGGGGAGGAGGGCAGTCCGCTCGCCGGCCGCGCGCATCGGTTTTTCCGCGCCGTGCTGGAACTCACGCCGGAAGTCGGCGCCATCGCCACGCAGGTGGAGACGCTCTATACGCGCCTGTCCGGCGGTCTCGCCGAATGGGGCCGTCGCCTGGAGTTCGAGCCGTTCCGGCTGCATGTCACCGGCACTGCGGGCTCGGGCAAAACGCAGCTCGCACTGGCCGTCTACCAGGACACCGTGGCGGCCGGACTGCGCCCGCTCTACGTCTGCTACAACCGGCCGCTCGCCGACCACATGGCAACGCTCGTCCCGCCCGGTGGGGAGGTGTTCACGTACCACCAGTTGTGTGAGCGCGCCACGCGGGGTCGTGTGCCTGGGCCGGACTTCTCGCAGCGCGATGCCTTCGGGCAACTGGAGCGCGCGTTCGCCGAGCTGCCGCCCGCCGAGCCCTGGCAGTTCGATGCGCTGCTGGTCGACGAGGGACAGGATTTCGATCCGGCGTGGCGGGATCCTCTGCTGCGCCTGCTGCGTGCCGATGGCCGCGCCTGGTGGCTAGAGGACCCGCTGCAGCGCCTCTATGCGCGTGAGCCCGTGTCGCTCACCGGCTGGGTGCGGCTGCGGGCCGACACCAACTACCGCACTCCGCAGGATGTGCTCGAACTCGTGAAGAACCGCATCGCCCCGGGTGTGCCCGTACTGAGCGGCAGCCCCGTGTCCGGCTCCGGCGTGGAGACCTTCGTCTACGACTCGCCCGCGGAACTGCAGGAGGCGACCAAGCGCGCCATCACCGCGGCGGTGAGTCACGGCTTCAAGCGCTCGCAGGTCGGCGTCATCACGTTCCGCGGCCGGGAATCCTCCGCGCTGGCAGGGCTCAAGCAGCTCGGACCCCATCGCTTCACCACGTTCACGGGGCGCTACGACCTGCTGGGAAACCCCGAGTACTCCGACGGCGACCTGCTCCTCGATTCGGTCTACCGCTTCAAGGGCCGCTCGGCGCCCTGCGTGGTGTTCACCGAGGTGGACTTCGAAGCGCTGGACGAGACCGCGCGCCACAAGCTCTTCGTGGGGGCCACGCGCGCCTCGATGAAGCTGATCCTCGTGGTGTCCCAGCGCGCGGCCGATGCCCTCGGACTGGAGGGCGCGAGGAGCCTGGGCAAGGCCTGACCTGGGTCGCCCCCGTTCAGCCAGCGCTGCCCGACGCGACCGCGAGGCCGCCCACGTAGCGCTTGTTCCAGATCTCGTGGCCGTGCACGAAGTCATTGCGGCCGCTGCGGTCGACCCCGCGCATGAGCCAGAGCGGCTGGTCGTAAATGTTGAACGGGCTGCTGTCCTTGCGCTGGCGCACGAGGGAACGGTCGTAGTGCGAGGTCGCGGGCATGTACCGCATGATCAGCGCGGCGCGCCGCTGGCCGGAGGTGTTGGCGAGCGAACCGTGAATGAGCCGCACGTCATGGAAGGACATCTGTCCCGGTTCCAGCTCGACATTCACCGCATGGGCCTCGTCGAACTGATCGCGGTCGAGTTCCAGATTGAGCACGAGATCCTTGCGGTTGCTCACGTGATGGCGATAGAGCTCCTGCCGCCGATGGGACCCGGGAATGAACCGCATGCAGCCGTTCGTCGTGGAGACGGGATCGATCGCGATCCAGGCCGAGCACGTGGCGAGCGGGCGCATGGGCCAGTACTCGCCGTCCTGGTGCCAGGGCACTTCGCGCCCCCTGACCGGCGGCTTGCACAGCACCCGCGTGATCCACAGGACGAGGTCCGGGCCGAGGATCTGGCTCACGGCGTCCAGCACCGTGGGGTCCTGCGCAGCGGCCATGAACGGATTGCGCATGGGCCCGTCGGTGGGCGGCACCATGTGCGGGTTCGCCAGGTCTTCCTGAGCCACGTCGGTGTAGGTGGAGAGCAGATGGTCCACGCCTTCGCGCAGGCGGGCGAGGACGTCATCCGGCAGGCGGAACTTCGGGAAGACGTAGCCGTGTTCGCGATAGTGGTGCAGTTCTTCCGGGGACAGCGGTGCATTCATGTTTTGGGCTCCGGCGGGCTTCGCTCAGACGGCGGAAGCGCGGTTGAGATCGGCGAGGGTTTCGGGCGGCAGCTTGAGTTCCGTCGCGCGGAGCGAGGCCTGCAACTGTTCGACCGAGGTGGCGCTGACGATGGGTGCGGTGATGGCGGGCTGTTCGAGCAGCCACGCGAGCGCGACCGCGGCGGGCTGGGTGTCGTGCGCCTGCGCGGCACGATCGAGCGCGGCGAGGACACGCAGGCCGCGCTCGTCGAGATACTTGGCCAGCGCCTTGCCGCGCGGGCTCTTGCCGAGGTCCGCCTCGCTGCGGTACTTGCCGCTGAGAAAGCCGGCGGCGAGCGGAAAGTACGGGATGACACCGACGCCGCGCGCGACACACAGATTCTGCAGGTCACCCTCGAACCCGCTGCGCTCCATCAGGTTGTAGTGGGGCTGCAGGCTGCAGTAGGCAGGCCAGCGGTGCGCCTTCGACGCATCGAGGGACGCCCGCATGCGGTCCGTGGCGAAGTTCGACGCGCCGATCACGCGCACCTTGCCCTCCTTCACGAGCAGGTCGTAGGTCTCGAGGGTGTCGTCGATGGGGGTGTCGGGGTCGTCGGTGTGCGACTGGTACAGATCGATGAAGTCCGTCTGCAGGCGGGCGAGGGAAGCCTCCACGGCCTGGAGGATGTAGCGGCGGGACAGGCCCTTCGCGTCCGGCCCCATTTCCATGCCGACCTTGGTCGCGAGGATCACGTCGTGCCGGTTGCCGCGCGCCTTCATCCAGCGGCCGATGATGGTCTCGGATTCACCGCCGCGGTTGCCGGGCTTCCAGCGGGAATACATGTCCGCCGTGTCGATGAAGTTGCCGCCGGCAGCCACGTAGGCGTCGAGCAGTTCGAAGGACCGTGGCTCGTCCACGGTCCAGCCGAAGACGTTGCCGCCAAAGGCAAGCGGCGACACCGCGAGCGTCGAGGCGCCCAGCTGTCGTTTCTCCAAGACTCCTCCCCCGACCGTATCGGTGACGGTCTGCCTGCGTCGAAGTTACACGCTTTGGCCGGCGCGGCAAAGTCTGCGCGCTCGTGTTGCGTGGCAACAAATTTTGCAGATCTGTAACGAGCCATTACACTGCCTGTCACTGGTCTCGAACCAGATGACAAGCTGAAAGATCGGCAGACGGAGGAGGCGTTGCAACCAACCGACATCCGCAGTCCCGACTATTTTCACAAGGTCGTGGACTGCCAGTGGGCGTGTCCCGCCCACACCCCCGTGCCGGAGTACATCCGGCTCATCGCGGCCGGCCGCTATGCCGACGCCTATCTCGTCAACTGGCAGTCGAACGTGTTTCCCGGTGTCCTCGGGCGCACGTGCGACCGGCCCTGCGAGCCTGCCTGCCGGCGGGGTCGCGTCGAGGAAAAGAACGCCGAGAAGCCCGAACCCGTCGCCATCTGCCGCCTGAAGCGCGTGGCCGCGGACTACAAGGGCGAGATCACCCCGCGCCTGCCGCGACCGCCCGCCACCCGCACCGGTAAGAAAGTCGCTTGCGTCGGCGCAGGCCCGTCCTCCCTGACTGTCGCCAGAGACCTCGCCGTCCTCGGCCATGACGTCGTCGTCTTCGACGGCGATCCGAAGGCCGGCGGCTTCATGCGCACCCAGGTGCCGCGGTTCCGGCTCCCCGAGGAAGTCATCGACGAGGAGGTCGGCTACATTCTCGACATCGGGGTGACCTTCCGGGGCGGCCAGCGGATCGACTCGCTCAAGTCTCTGCTCGCGGAGGAGTTCGATGCCGTGTTCGTGGGCACCGGAGCGCCGCGCGGGCGCGACCTCGACATTCCCGGGCGTAGTGAGTCGGCCTCGCACATCCACATCGGCATCGACTGGCTGTCGTCGGTGTCCTTCGGCCATGTGACCAAGGTCGGACGCCGCGTGATCGTCCTCGGCGGCGGCAACACCGCGATGGACTGCTGCCGCTCGGCCAAGCGGCTGGGCGGCGAGGACGTGAAGGTGATCGTGCGCTCCGGCTTCGACGAGATGAAGGCCTCGCCGTGGGAGAAGGAGGACGCACAGCACGAAGGCATCCCGATTCTCAATTTCCTGGTGCCCAGGCGCTTCGAACACGAGAACGGCCGTCTCGTCGGCATGACCTTCGAGAAGGTCCACGCGGTCTACGACGACCAGAAGCGCCGCACGCTCGTGCCCACCGGCGAGCCCGATGCGTTCTTCGAATGCGACGAGGTGCTGGTGGCGGTCGGGCAGGAGAACTCGTTTCCCTGGATCGAGCGCGACGTGGGCCTCAAGTTCGACCGCTGGGGCTTGCCGGTGCTCGACCCGAAGACGCACCAGTCGTCCATTCCGAACATCTTCTTCGGGGGCGATGCCGCCTTCGGGCCGAAGAACATCATCACGGCGGTGGCGCACGGCCACGAAGCGGCGATCTCCATCGATCGCTTCTGCCGCGGCGAGGCGCTCACGCCGAGGCCCGCGCCGCATACGCGGCTCACGTCGCAGAAGATGGGCATCCACGAGTGGAGCTACGACAACGACGTTTCCGGGGAGAACCGCAACGCCGTGCCCTGGGCCGCGGCGGAAAAGGCATTGCGCAGCATCAAGGTGGAGGTAGAGCTCGGGTTCGATCCGGCGACCGCCTTCAAGGAAGCGCAGCGCTGCCTCAATTGCGACGTGCAGACGGTATTCGCGCGTGACCTGTGCATCGAGTGCGACGCCTGCGTGGACATCTGCCCGATGGACTGCATCACCTTCACCGGCAACGGCAACGAGGCGGATCTCCGCACCCGGCTCAAGGCCCCTGCGGACAACTTCACCCAGGACCTCTACGTCTCGCCCGCGCTCAAGACGGAGCGGGTGATGGTGAAGGACGAGGACGTCTGCCTGCACTGCGGGCTGTGCGCAGAGCGCTGTCCGACCGGAGCCTGGGACATGCAGAAGTTCCTGCTCGAGATGACCCACGCGGGTGCCGAGCGCCCGGCCACGTCGCCAGAAAGGAGTGCCGCTTGAAGCCCATCGCAGCGGTCAACGATTTCGTCGTCAAGTTCGCCAACGTCAACGGCTCGGGGTCCGCCTCGGCCAACGAGCTCTTCGCCCGCGCGATCCTGCGCATGGGCGTGCCGGTGAGCCCGCGCAACATCTTCCCGTCGAACATCCAGGGTCTACCCACGTGGTACGAAGTGCGCGTCAACGAGCGAGGGTGGCTCGGGCGCCGCGGCGGTGTGGATCTCATGGTTGCCATGAACCCGCAGACCTGGGATGCCGACATCGCCGAGATCGAGCCGGGCGGGTACCTGTTCTACGACAACTCCAAGCCGCTGCCGTCCTCGAAGTTCCGCGAGGACATCACCGTGATCGGCATGCCGCTCACGCAGATCTGCAACTCGACGTACAGCGACCCCCGCCAGCGGCAGCTCTTCAAGAACATCATCTACCTCGGCGCGCTGTCGATGCTGCTCGGCATGGAGCAGGAGGCCGTTGCCCAGCTGATCGGCGAACAGTACAAGGGCAAGGAGAAGCTGCTGCAGCCCAACCTGCACGCGCTGGGGCTGGGCCGTGACTACGCCGAAGCCCATCTGACCCATCCTCCGATCGGCCTCCGGGTCCGTCGCGCCGACAACGTGGGCGACCGCATCTTCGTCGATGGCAACAGTGCCGCGGCGCTCGGCTGCGTCTACGGTGGTGCCACGGTGTGCGCCTGGTACCCGATCACGCCGTCGTCGTCCGTGGCGGAAGCCTTCCAGAAGTACTGCGGCAAGTACCGCGCGGACGAAGCCGAAGGCAACCGCTACGCGATCATCCAGGCGGAGGACGAACTCGCGTCCATCGGCATGTGCGTGGGTGCAGGGTGGAACGGTGCGCGCGCCTTCACCGCCACATCCGGCCCGGGCATCTCGCTCATGACCGAGTTCATCGGGCTCGCGTACTTCGCCGAGATCCCGGTCACCATCATCGATGTGCAGCGGGGCGGGCCCTCCACCGGCATGCCCACGCGCACCCAGCAGGCCGACGTCATCGCCTGTGCCTACGCGTCCCACGGGGATACCAAGCACGTTCTCCTGCTGCCCGAGGACCCGAAGGAATGCTTCGAGCACGCCGCCGCGGCGCTCGATCTTGCCGATCGCCTGCAGACGCCCGTGTTCGTGCTGACGGACCTCGATATCGGCATGAACCAGCGCCTGTGCGAGCCGCTGCAGTGGGACGACGCCCGCACGTACGATCGCGGCAAGGTAATGACGCGCGAGATGCTCGACGCGGGCACCACGTTCGGGCGCTACCTGGACGTGGACGGCGACGGCATTCCGTACCGGACCTACCCCGGCACCCATCCCAGCAAGGGCGGCTACTTCACGCGGGGCACCACCAAGAACGCGTATGCCTCCTACTCGGAAGCCGGCGCAGACTACACCTACAACGTCCAGCGCCTGCTGCGAAAGCTGGAGACCGCCAAGCAGCTCGTGCCCCAGCCGGTGGTACGCCATGCGGCCCATCGTACGAAGGTCGGTGTGCTGTACTACGGCTCCACCGCGCCGGCGATGGCGGAGGCCGTGGCGGAACTGGAAGAGGGCAGCATCCTGATCGACACCATGCGGCTGCGTGCCTTCCCGTTCCCGGACAGCGTGGCGGATTTCATCCAGGACCACGAACAGGTGTTCATCGTCGAGCAGAACCGCGATGGCCAGATGCGCACGCTCCTCGTGAACGAACTCGGGATCGACCCGGCGCGGCTGATGGCTATCCTCCACTACGACGGCACACCGATCACCGCGCGCTACATCACCGCCGAGATCGGCGAGCGCATCCGCGCGATGAACATCGAACCTCTGCGCAAGGACAAGGTGGCTTGACGTGACTTACATCGCAAAGCCCAAGCTGCACCATCCGACCCTGCCCCGCAATCAGGTCGGGTTCACACGCCGCGACTACGAGGGGCGCATCTCCACGCTCTGCGCGGGATGTGGACACGACTCCATCTCCGCGGCGATCATCCAGGCCTGCTGGGAAATGGACATCGAGCCGCACCGGGTCGCGAAGCTCTCGGGCATCGGCTGTTCCTCCAAGACGCCCGACTACTTCCTCGGCAACAGCCACGGCTTCAACACTGTGCACGGCCGGATGCCGTCGGTGCTCACGGGTGCGAACCTCGCCAATCGAGACCTGCTTTATCTTGGCGTGTCGGGTGACGGGGATTCCGCGTCGATCGGCCTCGGGCAGTTTGCACATGGCATGCGCCGCGGCGTGAACATGGTCTACGTGCTCGAGAACAACGGCGTGTACGGCCTCACCAAGGGCCAGTTCTCCGCGACCGCGGACGAAGGTTCCCGCTCGAAGCGCGGCGTGGTCAACATGGATGCCCCGATCGACACGGTGTCGCTCGCCCTGATCATGGGCGCGACCTTCGTGGCGCGCGGTTTCTCGGGTGACAAGGGGCAGCTCGTGCCGCTGATCAAGGCGGCCATCAACCACCGGGGCGCAGCGTTCATCGATGTGATCAGCCCTTGCGTGGCCTTCAACAACCACGCCGGCAGCACCAAGAGCTACGACTACGTGCGCGAGCACAACGACGCCGTGAACCGGATCGACTTCATCGCGCTGCGACCGGAAGTCACGGCCGACACCGGTGTGGCGGAAGTCGTCGAGATCGAGCAGCACGACGGCACGGTGCTGCATCTGCGTCGCATCGATCCCGATCACGACCCGACCGACAAGATCGCCGCGATGAACTATGTCCAGCGCCATCAGGCGAAGGGCGAGATCGTCACCGGGTTGCTTTACGCAGATCCGCACGCCCGCGACCTGCACGAGCATCTGAGCACGGTGCAGCGTCCCCTCAATCAGTTGGGGGAGAGCGAACTGTGTCCCGGGGCCGCTGCGCTCGCACGCTTCAACGCCTCTTTGCGCTGAGACGTTCCGGTACCCGCATGGCATGATCCCGGCGGAAGTTGCCGGGACCTTGCCAGCGCGGCGGCATCTCGCTGTAAACTGCGTTCACTCTCTGAACCGAATCTACCGACCGTTAGAGTCGACCTCACCGGAACCGGACATGCCCGTTGCAGCCCGCTTTGCCTTGCCCGCTCGCTTTGCCGCCGTCTCTCTCGTCCTGATTCTCGCCGCGTGCGGCAAGTCCCAGACACCTCCACCCGGAGGCCCGGGCGGCGCTGCCCCGCCCCCGCCTGAGGTCGTGGCGGTGACGGTGCAGCCGAGGGACGTGGCGGTTGAGTTCGAGTACGTGGGACAGACGGCGGGAGTCCGGGAAGTGGAGGTGAGGCCGCGAGTCGGCGGCATTCTGCTCAAGTGGAACTACACGGAGGGCAGTCGGGTGAAGCCGGGCCAGAGCCTCTTCACCATCGATCCTGCACCGTATCAGGCGGCGGTCGCCCGGCTCGATGCCAGTCTGGCCAGTGCCGCGGCGCGTCGCGCCCAGGCCGCGCGGGAGTCCGCCCGCCTCGAGCCTCTCGTCAGGCAGGGCATGATCACCCGCAAGTCCTACGACGACGCCGTCGCTACCGAGACGATCGCCGCCGCGGACGAGCGAACCGCGCGGGCCGCGCTGTCCGAGGCCCGCCTCCAGCTCAGCTATACGAACGTCACGGCGCCGATCAGCGGGGTGACCGGGCGCGCGGCCCGTTCGGAAGGCAGTCTCGTCGAGGCGCAGCAGACGCTGCTCACCACGATTTCGCAGATCGAGCCCATCCACGTCCTGTTCACGATCCCTGAAGCCGAGCACATGCGACTCCAGCGGGAGGGCGCCGAGGGGCGGCTCAAGCTGCCGGAGGACGGGCGCTTCGACGCCAAGATAGTGCTGGCGGACGGCACGATCTTCGGACAGACGGGCAAGGTGGACTTCACCAACGTCCGGGTCGACCCGACGACGGGCGGCATCGAGGCGAGGGCGGTCATCCCCAATCCCGATCTGCGGCTGCGTCCCGGGATGTTTGCCAGGGTGAAGCTCTCGGGCGCGGTACGGCCTGGGGCAGTGACGATTCCCCAGCGTGCCGTGCTCGAAGGACCCGGCACCAAGATCGTCCTGACGGTCAACGACAAGGGGCTGGTGGAACCGCGCCCCATCCAGGTCGGCGACTGGGCCGGTGCCGAGTGGATCATCACCGGCGGCCTCAAGGCGGGCGACAAGGTGATCGTCGACGGCATCATCAAGGCTCGGCCGGGCAGCCCGGTGAAGATCGCGCAGGCGCCGCCCGCAGGCGCTGCGCCCGGGGGCGAAGCGCCGGCCAAACCCGCCGCGCCCGCGAAGCCCTGACCGGGAGGGCGCCATGAACCTCTCCCGCTTCTTCATCGACCGCCCGATCTTCGCGGTTGTCCTCTCGGCTTTCCTGGTGCTGGCCGGTCTCGCGGCGATGCGATCGCTGCCGATCGCGCAGTACCCGGAGATCGCGCCGCCCGTCGTCACGGTCCGGGCGATCTATCCCGGCGCCTCCGCCCAGACGCTCGAGCAGACCGTCGCCGCGCCCCTGGAGAATCAGCTGACGGGCGTGGAAGACATGATCTTCATGTCTTCGAACTCCGGTTCGAACGGCCTGCTGGAGATCCAGGTGACCTTCGGCATCGGGGCAGACGCTGACCGGGCGGCCCTCAACGTCAACAATCGCGTCAAGCAGGCGGAGGCCCGTCTGCCCGAGGACGTGCGGCGCCAGGGCGTGACGGTCGAGAAGGGCTCCTCCGCGTTCCTGTTCGTGTACGCGCTGTCGTCGCCGGACGGTCGGTTCGACGACGTCTACACCAGTAACTACGCGACGCTGAACATCCTCGATGCCCTCAAGCGCGTGCCGGGCACCACGAACATCCAGATCTTCGGCGCGAAGGACTATGCCATGCGGATCTGGCTGCGGCCGGATCGGCTCACGCAACTGAAGCTCACGCCGGCGGACGTCGCCCGGGCGTTGTCGGAACAGAACGCGCAGTTCGCCGCGGGCAAGATCGGCCAGAGCCCGAGCGGCGGCCCGCAGGAGATGGTCTACACCATCACGACCCAGGGACGCCTCGCGGAAGTGCGCGAGTTCGAGGACATCATCGTGCGCTCCACCCCGGGCGGGGCGTCCGTGCGCCTGAAGGACGTGGCCCGTGTGGAGCTCGGGTCGAAGAACTACGAGTTCGTGGGGCGGGTGAACGGCAAGCAAGCGACCCTGATCGGGGTGTTCCTCCAGCCGGGCGCCAACGCGCTCGACGTGGCGGACGAATGCAATGCCGTCATGCGCGATCTCGCCAAGAAGTTTCCGCAGGGCCTCGAATACTCCAACGTGTACGACACCACGCGCTTCGTGAAGGTGTCGATCCGCGAGGTGTTGAAGACGCTCGCCGAGGCGATGGCTCTCGTGTTCCTGGTGGTGTATGTGTTCCTGCAGAACTGGCGCGCCACGCTCATCCCGTTCGCGGCGGTGCCCGTTTCGCTGATCGGCACGTTCGCCGGCCTGTTCCTGCTCGGCTACTCCATCAACACTCTCACGCTGTTCGGCATGGTGCTGTCTATCGGCATCGTTGTGGACGATGCGATCGTGGTGCTGGAGAACGTCGAACGGATCATGCGCGAGGAGAAGCTGGGCGCGCGGGAAGCCGCCATGAAGGCCATGACCGAGGTCACCGGTCCGGTGGTCGCCATCGTGCTCGTGCTGTGTGCGGTGTTCGTCCCGGTGGCATTCCTCGGCGGGCTGACCGGGGAGCTGTACCGTCAGTTCGCCGTGACGATCGCCATCGCGGTAGTGATTTCGGGCTTCGTCGCGCTGACGCTCACGCCGTCGTTGTGCGTCTATCTGCTGCGCTCGGGACACCGTGAGCCCAATGCCATGTTTCGCGCGTTCAATCGGGGTTTCGAGCGCGTGACGCACCGCTATGCGTCCGGGGTGGGCTGGGTGCTGCGGCGCGGCGTGATCGGCCTGCTGCTCTTCGGTGGCATGGTCGCGCTGACGGCCAAGCTCTGGCAGATGACACCGACCAGCCTGGTGCCCGACGAGGACACGGGCTACTACATCGGTGCGGCATTTCTTCCGGATGGCGCCACGCTCGAACGCACGGACGCCGTGGTTCAGAAGGTGACCCAGGCGATGATTTCCAACCCCGCCAACGAATACGCGGTGGCGTTCACCGGGCTTGATTTCCTGGGCGGCGGTTTCCGCAACAGCGCGGCCACCATCTTCGCTTCCCAGAAGCACTGGGACGAACGGCCGGGCGTCGGAACGCGAATGCTCGTGGGAGAGTTCTTCGGCAAGACGGCCGGCATCAAGGAAGGCCTGGTGCTGGCCTTTCCGCCGCCTCCGATCCTGGGTCTCGGCAATGCCGGCGGCTTCGAGTTCTACATCCAGAACCGCGGTGACGGCGGCGCGCAACGGCTGAACGAGGTCCTGCAGCAGTTCCTGGCGAAGGCCAACCAGGATCCGATGCTGGGCGGCGTCCAGACCCTCTGGCGACCCACCGTGCCCCAGCTTTTCGTGGATGTGGACCGCGAGAAGGCCAAGTCCCTGGGTGTCCCGATCGACGCGCTCTACACCTCCGTGGCGGCGACGCTGGGCACGTTCTACGTGAACGACTTCAACAAGTTCGGCCGGACCTGGCAGGTACTCATGTCTGCGGAGCCCGCGTTCCGCAAGCGGCCGGAGGCCATCGGCGACATCTACGTGCGGTCGAACGCGGGGGCCATGATTCCCCTGCGGTCGCTGGCCACGGTGACGTTCTCCTCCGGTCCGGATTCGCTCACCCGCTTCAACAACCTGCCGGCCGTGAAGCTGCTGGGGCAGGGCGCACCCGGTGTGTCGTCGGGTCAGGCCATCGCCGTGGTCGAGCGGATCGCCGAAGAAGTCCTGCCTACCGATTTCTCGTACGACTGGGGTGGGGCGTCGTACCAGGAAAAGCGCGCCAGCGGCACCTCCAGCCTGGCTCTGGGCATGGCCGTGATCATGGTGTTCCTGATCCTGGCCGCCCAGTACGAACGCTGGTCTCTGCCGTTCTCGGTGCTGCTGGCGCTGCCCTTCGGCACCTTCGGCGCCCTGGCGGCGGTGTGGCTGCGGGGCATGACCAACGACGTCTACTTCCAGATCGGTCTGGTCACGCTTCTGGGCCTCGCCGCCAAGAACGCCATCCTGATCGTGGAGTACGCTCTGCTGAAGTATCAGGAGGGGTTGTCGGCCTCAGCGGCAGCCCTGGAAGCCGCCCGCCTGCGGTTCCGGCCGATCCTGATGACGTCCATGGCGTTCATCCTGGGGGTGCTGCCCCTGGCGATCTCCACCGGGGCGGGGGCGGGTGCCCGGCGGTCCGTCGGAACGGGGGTGATGGGCGGGATGCTGGCCGCGACCTTCCTGGCCATCTTCTTCGTCCCGCTGTTCTTCCGGCTCATGACGGAGCGCCGTCTCACCGAGCGCCGTACGACCGCCGAACTGCGCGCGGAGATCGAGCATCACCACCGCAAGATGACCGAGGCCGTCCACGTCCCCCACAAGGCGCAGCTTCCCCGGACCGGCGACGCCTGATCCCGACAGTGCCGGGGCGCCCTGTAGCGGTGCCCCGGGTCAGCCCCGGTTCCCGGGCCCGCCTTTCCACCGTGGAAAGGGGAAAACCCGCACCGCCGCCGGCTCCGCCCGGCATTCGCCGGTGCGCTCGGGTTTTCTCAGACCGAACAGTCTGTTATCATCGTCAGTCATTTCGAATATCGGGAATGGGCCGCGGCCCATTTTTGTTTTTCAGACACCGTGGACGTAGAAGCGATAGCGAGACAGACCGTCGAGTTGCAGGGTTACGAGCTGGTGGACCTCCAGAGTTCCGGGGGGCGCAGCCGGCTCCTGCGCGTGTTCATCGACAAGCCAGCTGGCATCACCGTCGATGACTGCGCACTCATCAGCAACCATCTGACGCGTGTTTTCGCTGTCGAGGGTGTCGATTACGACCGTCTGGAGGTTTCGTCACCGGGGCTCGACCGGCCGCTCAAGCGTCTTTCTGACTATGTCCGCTTCGTCGGCGAGAGAACGGCGATCACTTTGCGTCTGCCGGTGGGCGGGCGCAAGCGCTTCACGGGCTTGCTCACGGGTGTGGATGAGGCTTCCTCGACGGTTCGCCTGCAGTGCGACGGCAATGAAGTGGCCTTCGCGCTCGCGGACATCGACAAGGCCCATCTGGCGCCCGACATCTGAATCTGGAGGTTTTCGTGAGTCGCGAACTACTGATGCTGGTCGATGCCTTGGCGCGCGAGAAAAACGTCGACAAGGAAACCGTGTTCGGCGCGCTGGAGTCGGCTCTGGCGGCGGCAACCAAGCGCCGGTTCAAGGAAGAGGCGGATGTCCGTGTCACGATCGACCGTGAGACCGGCGCTTACGACTCCTTCCGTCGCTGGCAGATCGTCCCCGAAGAGGAATTCGTCGATTCCGGCATCCACATGCTGCTGCAGGAGTCCCTCGTCGACGACCCGACCGTCAAGATGGGAGACTTCGTCGAGGAGCCCATCGAGGCCATCGAATTCGGCCGCATCGGCGCCCAGACCGCGAAGCAGGTGATCCTGCAGAAGATCCGCGACGCCGAGCGCGAGCAGATCCTCAACGACTTCCTCGAGCGCAAGGAACACCTCGTCACCGGCACCATCAAGCGCATGGAGCGCGGCAACGCGATCATCGAATCCGGTCGACTCGAAGCCCTGCTGCCGCGCGACCAGATGATCCCGAAGGAGAACCTGCGTGTCGGCGATCGCGTGCGCGCCTATCTGCTCAAGATCGACCGCAGCAGCCGCGGTCCGCAACTGATCCTCTCCCGAGTGGCCCCCGATTTCCTGGTGAAGCTCTTCGAGCTGGAAGTCCCCGAGATCGAGGAAGGCCTGCTCGAGATCAAGGCCGCCGCCCGCGACCCTGGCTCCCGAGCCAAGATCGCCGTGAAGTCCAATGATCAGCGTCTCGATCCCATCGGCACCTGCGTCGGCATGCGCGGCTCCCGCGTCCAGGCCGTCACCCAGGAACTCGCCGGCGAGCGCGTTGACATCATCCTCTGGTCGCCGGAGCCCGCGCAGCTCGTGATCAACGCGCTGATGCCGGCCGAGGTGGTGAGCATCGTCGTGGACGAGGATTCCCACGCGATGGATGTCGTGGTCGACGAAGACAACCTCGCGCAGGCCATCGGCCGGGCCGGGCAGAACGTCCGGCTCGCGAGCGAACTCTCGGGTTGGGAGATCAATCTCATGACCGAGACGGAGTCCAAGTCCAAGGTCGAGGAGGAGTCTCTCCGCAACCGGCAACTGTTCATCGACAAGCTGGACGTCGACGAGGAAGTGGCCGATATCCTCGTGCAGGAAGGGTTCAACACCCTCGAGGAGGTGGCATACGTGCCCCTCAACGAGATGCTCGATATCGAAGCCTTCGACGAGGACACCGTCAACGAACTGCGCGCCCGCGCCCGCAACGCGCTGCTCACGCAGGCCATTGCCAGCGAGGAGCAGGTCGAGACGATGGCGCAGGACCTCCTCGGACTGGAGGGCATGGATGATCAGACCGCGCGTGTGCTGGCTGCCAAGGGTGTTCACACCCAGGAAGACCTGGCCGATCTCGCGGTCGACGACCTGGTCGAACTGACCGGAATGGATGCCGAAAGGGCGAAGCAACTGATCATGACCGCACGCGCCCCTTGGTTCGCTTGATTGCTGCAGGAAACGCCTTATGGCCCAGATGACCGTTTCGCAATTCGCCACCGAACTGAAGGTTGAGCCCGCGCGGCTGCTGGAGCAGCTTCGCTCCGCCGGTCTCTCCAAGTCGGATCTCACCGACAGCCTGAGCGAGCAGGACAAGAACCAGTTGCTCGAGTACCTGCATCGTGTCCACGGTAGCGGCGCGGAACCCCGCAAGAAGATCACGCTCACCCGCACCCAGAAGACCGAGATCAAGGCCGCCGATTCCGCCGGACGTGCCCGCACCATTCAGGTCGAAGTCCGGAAGAAGCGCACCTTCATCAAGCGTGACGCCGGGAGCCCCGAGGCTGAAGTCGAAGTCGCCCCGGAAGTCGTTGCCGTCGCCCCGCCCCCCCCTGTGACAGCGCCATCGCCTGCGCCCGCGCCGGTGTCCGTCATCGATGCGGCGCAGATGGCGATCCGCGAAGCCGAGGACGCCAAGGCCCGCGAGCTGATGTCGCGTCAGGCAGAAGAGATCAAGCGCAAGGAAGAAGAGCGGCGCCGCAAGAACGAGCCCGCTGCAGCCGTGGAAGAAGCGCCGCCCGTCGTCGAAGTGAAGGCCGAGGTCGTGGCTGCCACGGCGGAAGCCCCGGCAGAGACAGCGGCACCGGCTGCGGCCGGCATCACACCAGCGGCGCCTGCTTCACCCGCCACGCTGCATCGTCCGGTAGTCAAGACGGAAGCCGAGAAGGCCGCGGATGCCAAGAAGGCCGTCAAGAAGCCGCCCGGCAAGGACACTCCTGGAGCCTGGCGTGACGATGCCAACCGCGGCCGTCGGACTCTGAAGACCCGCGGCGATTCCGGCGGCGGTGCCGATGGCTGGCGCGCCAAGGGACACGCCCGTGGCGGCCGTCATGGCGATTCCGGACAGGCGCATCAGTTCTCCGCCCCGACGGAACCTGTCGTGAAGGAAGTGATGGTGCCGGAGACCATCACGGTGGCCAACCTCGCCCAGAAGATGTCCGTGAAGGCTGCCGAGGTCATCAAGGCGCTCATGAAGATGGGGTCGATGGTCACCATCAATCAGGTGCTCGATCAGGAGACCGCCATGATTCTCGTGGCGGAACTCGGGCACGTCGCGAAGGCTGCCAAGCTCGACGACCCCGAGGCCGACCTGCAGGATCCGTCCGCGCGCGGCGAGGCCGTTGCAGAGCACCGTGCTCCCGTCGTAACGGTGATGGGCCACGTCGATCACGGCAAGACCTCGCTCCTCGATTACATCCGCCGCACCCGTGTGGCGAGCGGCGAAGCCGGCGGTATCACGCAGCACATCGGGGCATACCACGTGGACACCCCGCGCGGCACTGTCACCTTCCTCGATACTCCGGGCCATGAGGCGTTCACCGCCATGCGTGCTCGTGGTGCCAAGGTGACCGACCTGGTCATTCTGGTGGTGGCCGCCGACGACGGCGTGATGCCTCAGACCATCGAAGCCATCCATCACGCCAAGGCTGCAAAGGTCCCGATCGTGGTCGCGATGAACAAGATCGACAAGCCGGAAGCCAATCCCGAGCGCGTCCGCCAGGAGCTGGTGACGCACGGCGTCGTCCCGGAAGACTGGGGCGGCGACACGATGTTCGTGGAAGTCTCCGCGAAGACGGGGCAGGGCGTGGACAACCTGCTCGAGAGCATTCTGCTTCAGGCCGAAGTGCTGGAACTGAAGGCGCCGAAGTCCGCTCCGGCCAAGGGCATCGTGATCGAAGCGCGTCTCGACAAGGGCCGCGGTCCGGTGGCGACTATCCTCGTGCAGTCCGGCACGCTCCATCGGGGCGACATGGTCCTGGCCGGTGCCGTGTTCGGCAAGGTGCGGGCGGTCGTCGACGAGGCAGGGCACACGGTGCAGAGCGCCGGTCCCTCCATCCCGGTCGAGATTCTCGGCCTGTCGGATGTTCCGATGGCGGGGGAGGAGGTGCTGGTCGTCTCCGACGAGCGCAAGGCGCGGGAAGTCGCGCTGTTCCGGCAGGGCAAGTACCGCGACGTCAAGCTCGCCCGTCAGCAGGCCGCCAAGCTCGACAACATGTTCGACCAGATGGCGGCGGGCGCGATCAAGTCGCTGTCCCTCATCGTCAAGGCCGACGTGCAGGGTTCGTACGAAGCTCTGCAGAACGCTCTCGAGAAACTCTCGACCGAAGAGGTCAAGGTCAACATCGTCCACAGCGGCGTGGGTGCCATCACCGAATCCGACGTGAACCTCGCGCTGGCTTCGAACGCGGTGATCATCGGCTTCAACACCCGTGCCGATGCGACCGCCAAGAAGCTCGTGGCCGCCCACGGTATCGATGTGCGCTACTACAACGTGATCTACGAAGCGGTCGACGAGGTGAAGCTCGCGCTCTCCGGCATGCTGGCGCCGGAACGCAAGGAGAACATCACCGGTCTCGTGGACATTCGTCAGGTCTTCCGCATCTCGCGGGTGGGCTCGGTGGCCGGCTGCTATGTGCTGGAAGGGTTCGTGCGCCGCAACTCGCTCGTACGCATCCTGCGCGACAACGTCGTGATCCACACCGGCGAACTCGATTCGCTCAAGCGCTTCAAGGACGACGCGCGGGAAGTGAAGGCCGGTTTCGAGTGCGGCCTTTCCATCAAGAACTTCGATGACATCCGCGTGGGCGACCAGGTCGAGACCTACGAGATCGTCGAAGTGGCCCGCTCGCTGTAGGGCACCGGGGAGTGGCGCGCAAGGGCGAAGGCGGACGTTCGACACGTCTGGCGGACCAGATCCAGCGTGATCTGTCCGAGATCCTGCGCCTCGAACTGAAGGACCGACGGCTTGGCATCACCACCATCACCGCAGTGGAACTGAGTCCCGATCTCACCCACGCCAAGGTGTTCTTCACGGTGCTGGGTACGGCGGAGACCATCGATGAGACGGCTGCGACGCTGAAGCGCGCCAGCGGCTTTCTCCGCTCGCAGCTTGCCCGGGAGATGCGCACCCGCATCACGCCCGAACTGCATTTCGTCTACGACGAGTCCGTCGCCCGTGGGGCCCATCTTTCGCACCTGATCGACGAGGTCGTGCGCGAAGAGAAGCCGCGGGACTGATCGGCCGTCCCGCATTGGCCTCGCCGGAACCTGGCGCGCCGCGCCCCAAGGTCGTCTGGACCGACGTGACGGGCGTGGTGCTCGTCGACAAACCCCTAGAACTGAGCTCCAACGGCGCCCTGCAGGGCGTGCGGCGACTCTATCGCGCGCGGAAGGCCGGTCATGCCGGCACCCTCGATCCGCTCGCCACAGGGCTTCTGGTGGTCTGCTTCGGGGAGGCCACGAAGTTCTCCGGCTATCTGCTCGAGAGTCACAAGCGCTATGTCGGCGCGATTCAGCTCGGGGCGCGAACCGCCACCGGTGATGTGGAGGGCGAGGTTGTCGAAACTGCCCCCGTGCCCGACTCGCTGGTGGACCTTGCCCCCGCGGAGCGCGCCTTCACGGGCACCATCCGGCAGACCCCGCCCATCTACAGCGCCCTGAAGGTCCAGGGGCAGCCGCTCTACAAGCTGGCCCGGAAGGGACAGGACGTGGAGATCGCCGAGCGCGAGGTGGTGATCCACCGCCTTCTGCTCGTGTGGGAGGCACCGGACCGCATTGCCTTCGAGGTCGAATGCGGCAGCGGCACCTACATCCGGACGCTTGGCGAGGACATCGCCCGTTTCCTGGGTTCGGCGGGGCACCTCGTGCGGCTGAGGCGGACCGGGTCGGGGCCCTTCGATATCGCTGATGCCAGCACGCCTGATCAGCTGGGCGGCATGGACGACGAGGCGCGCGCTGCCCGGCTCCTTCCGCCAGGGTGTCTGCCTTACCGGCTGCCCGTCCTGAACCTGCCCGAGGAGCCCGCGCGGGACCTCGGGTTCGGCCGGACGGCCGAGATCAACGCCCGCGTCAGCGCCGGGCGCTACCGGGTCTTCGGGCCCGGCGAACACTTTCTGGGCGTGGGGGAATCCGACGGAACCGGCCACCTGCGTCCGGTCCGGCTGATGAGCGGCGGCGACGCCGTCGGTGCAGAACGGGACGGCGAAGCGTAACGGCGCGTTGCAAGCCGTTGATTCCGCACCACGCTAGGCCGTGTGCAACGCATATGGACCCGGAATCGGCATCATGCCGTCGGACTGGGCTAACTCGCTAAATTCGCTTGGATTATTGTGGATTCACAGATACAATCTCGCGCTTCTCAAAAGGAGAGATGACAGCAATGGCCGTTACGACTGCCGCGAAAGCCCAACTGGTGGGCGATTTCCAGCGCGCCAAGGGCGATACCGGGTCCCCCGAAGTGCAGGTGGCGCTGCTTACAGCCCGTATCAACGGGCTCACCGATCATTTCAAGAAGAACATCAAGGACCACCATTCGCGCCGCGGGCTGCTGAAGATGGTGAGCCGCCGCCGCAAGCTGCTCGATTACCTGCGCGGGCATGACGTCGACGGCTACCGCAAGCTGATCGAGCGTCTCGGGCTGCGCAAGTAAGGTTCACGGGACCGACCGTCAGCCCTCTCCTGAGCTCGTCCGCCCGAGTGGACGACACACTCCCTCCGTCGGTTCCCTGCGAAGCGGCTGGCCCTGTGCCAGCCGTTGTCGTTCTCACGCGCGTGCGATGAACGCGACGGACAACGCAGCTCCAATCTCGAAAGGCAAACAACCTTGAACATCACTCGAAAGACGCTTCAGTACGGCCGTCACACGCTGACGCTGGAGACCGGGGAGATCGCCCGGCAGGCCAGCGGTGCTGTGTTGGTGAACCTCGATGACACCGTGGTGCTGGTGACTGCAGTCGGCAAGAAGACCGCTTCCCCCGGACAGGACTTCTTTCCGCTGACGGTGGACTACCAGGAACGCACCTACGCCGCGGGCAAGATCCCCGGCGGCTTCTTCAAGCGCGAAGGACGTCCTTCCGAGAAGGAAACGCTGACCTCCCGCCTCATCGACCGCCCGATCCGCCCGCTCTTCCCCGAAGGCTTCTACAACGAAGTCCAGGTGATCGCGACCGTGATGTCGTCGAACTCCGAAGTCGATGCCGACATCCCGGCCATGATCGGCGCATCCGCCGCCCTGGCCCTGTCCGGCATTCCCTTCAGCGGCCCCATCGGTGCCGCGCGCGTCGGTTACATCAACGGGCAGTACGTGCTGAACCCGACTGCCACCGAACTCAAGTCCACCCAGCTGAATCTCGTCGTCGCCGGCACGCAGTCCGCCGTGCTGATGGTGGAATCGGAAGCGATGGAACTGTCCGAGGACGTCATGCTCGGCGCCGTCGTCTACGGTCACACCGAGATGCAGGCCGTCATCAACGCGATCCACGAACTCGTGGAGCAGGCCGGCAAGCCGCTGTGGGACTGGGCACCGCCCGCCCGCGACGAAGCGCTGGTGTCCCGCGTGACGAGCCTCGTCGAGGGCGATCTGCGCGAGGCTTATCGCATCAAGCAGAAGCAGGCCCGCTCGCAGCGTGTGGACGAACTGGGCGACCGCGTTCTCGCCGCCGTGTGTGACGGTTCCGCCGGTGCGCCCGACGAGCGCACGGTCAAGAATCTCTTCAGCGATCTCGAAGCGAAGATCGTCCGCAGCCAGATCCTCGATGGCGAGCCCCGCATCGACGGCCGCGACACCCGCACGGTGCGTCCCATCACCATCCGCACCGGTCTGTTGCCCCGCACGCACGGCTCTGCGCTGTTCACTCGCGGCGAGACCCAGGCGCTCGTGGTGGCCACGCTGGGCACCGCGCGCGACGAACAGATCATCGATGCGCTGCAGGGTGAGTACACCGAGCGCTTCATGCTCCACTACAACATGCCTCCCTACGCCACCGGCGAAACCGGCCGTGTGGGCACGCCCAAGCGTCGTGAGATCGGCCACGGCCGTCTCGCCAAGCGCGCGCTGCTTGCCGTGCTGCCGACGCCGGAAGAGTTCGGCTATTCGTTCCGTGTCGTGTCCGAAGTCACCGAATCCAACGGCTCCAGCTCCATGGCTTCCGTCTGCGGCGGCTGTCTCGCCATGATGGACGCCGGCGTCCCGATGAAGGCGCACGTCGCCGGCATCGCGATGGGCCTCATCAAGGAAGGCAACCGCTTCGCGGTGCTGTCCGACATCCTGGGTGACGAAGATCACCTGGGCGACATGGACTTCAAGGTGGCCGGTACCGAGCAGGGGGTCACCGCGCTGCAGATGGACATCAAGATCCAGGGCATCACGAAGGAAATCATGCACGTCGCGCTGCTGCAGGCACGCGAAGGCCGCATGCACATCCTCGGTCACATGAAGTCCGCGCTCGACGCCCCCCGCGCCGAGCTTTCGGACTTCGCCCCGCGCATGCTGGTCATCAAGATCAAGCCCGAGAAGATCCGCGATGTCATCGGCAAGGGCGGTGCCGTCATCCGTGCCATCACGGAAGAGACCGGCACCACCATCGATATCCAGGACGACGGCACCGTGACCATCGCGTGCGTGTCGGCCGAGGGTGGCGAAGCCGCGAAGAAGCGCATCGAGGAAATCACCGCCGAGGTCGAAGTGGGCCGGATCTACGACGGCACGGTCCTGAAGCTGCTGGACTTCGGTGCCATCGTCAGCGTGATCCCGGGCAAGGACGGTCTCCTGCACATCTCGCAGATCGCCAACGAGCGCGTGAACAGCGTGGCCGACTACCTGAAGGAAGGGCAGGCTGTCCGCGTGAAGGTGCTCGAGGCCGACGACAAGGGCCGCCTGCGTCTGTCGATGAAGGCTGCCACCGAAGACAGCGCTCCCGCCGCTGCCGAGTAACCGGATCCCCCACGCCGGGCGAAAGCCCGGTGTGAGCCGGACAACAAAAAGCCCGCAATCGCGGGCTTTTTGTTTTTGGCAGTGCGCTCACGCCAGGCAGGAACCGCAGGCCGCTCTCGTGACGGCCTGCTGCCTCCGGGTTAGCCTCAGTGCGCCGCTGCGCCTGCAGCGCCGTGCACCACCATCTCAGTGAACGGATACACGTAGGCCTGGAGAGTCACGACGAGGCCGACGAGCGAGGCCAGCACCAGGCTATGCCAGAAGACGTAGCGCAGGATGTCGCCTTCGTGGCCGTACCAGCGTGTCGCGGTGGACGCCACCACGATCGACTGCGCGTCGATCATCTTGCCCATCACGCCGCCGGAACTGTTGGCGGCAGCCATCAGTTCCGGGCTGAGGTTCAGCTGTTCCGCCGTGATCCGTTGCAATCCGCCGAACAGAACGTTCGACGCCGTGTCCGATCCTGTGAGCGCCACGCCGAGCCACCCGAGCATCGTGCCGAAGAACGGATAGAACGCTCCCGTGAAAGCGAAGGCAAGACCCATCGTGGCGTCCGTCCCCGAATAGCGGGTGACGTAACCCAGCGCCAGCATGGCCGCGATGGTGAGCAGGGAGAATTTCACCAGCTTGATTGTCTCCCAGTACTTCAAGAGCATCTTCGGTATCGAGTACCCCATGAAGAGCCCTGCGAGCAACGCCGCCAGGAAAATGCTGGTGCCCGTCGCGGACAGCCAGTTGAGCGTGTACACCGCCTTTTCCTTGATGGGCTTGGCGACCACCGGCGGCACCTTCTCGATCTTCTCGTGGATCGTGGTGATCGGGAAATCGAGGCGGGTGATGCCGTACACGTCCTTGGTCTTGTTCTGCCCGTCGACAACGATCGTCTGGGTTTCCTTGCCGTCGAGGAATGCCTTGGTCTCCTTGAAGCCCCAGGCGAAGACGAACACCGTAAGGATCAGCCAGGGCACCCAGGCGCGGATGATCGTGCCGCTGTCGTGACGGGTGAACGTCGTGGGTGCGCCCTCGGCACCGCCTTCTGCGTCGTGTCCCTTCAGCTTGGTCGTGCGCCAGATTTCCTTCGGCTTCCAGACCTTGAGGAAGAGGAACAGCGCGAGCATCGAACACATCGCCGCGCCGACGTCCACGAGCATCGGACCGTGGTAGTTCGAGATGAGGAACTGCGGGATGGCGAAGGAGACGCCGACCACCAGGATCGCAGGCCAGACGCCCTTTACGCCCTTCCAGCCTGAGAAGGCCCAGATGAGCCAGAACGGCACCAGGAGCGAGAAGAACGGCAGCTGCCGTCCCACCATCGCGGATAGTGCCATCTCGTCGAGCCCGGTGACCTTGGCCAGGGTGATGATGGGTGTGCCCAGGGCGCCGTACGCCACCGGCGCCGTATTCGCGATCAGGGACAGACCCGATGCCGCCAGCGGCGAGAAACCCAGTCCGATCAGGATGGCGCCTGTCACGGCTACCGGCGTGCCGAAGCCGGCCGCCCCCTCGAAGAACGCGCCGAACGCAAAGGCGATCAGCAGCAGTTGCAGCCGGCGGTCCTCCGTGACGTTCGCGATGCTGTCCTGCAGGACCTGGAAGTAGCCTTTGTCCTTGGTGAGCTGGTACAGGAAGATGATGTTCAGCACGATCCAGCCGATGGGGAGCAGGCCGAACAGCGCGCCGTAGCCCGCGGTGCTGAGGGCCATGGCGGTGGGCATGTTGAAGACGACGATCGCCACCGCGAGCGCGCTCACCAGACCCCAGATCGCGGCCATGTGGGCGGACATGTGCAGGAAGGCGAGACCGCCCAGCATCACCACCACGGGAATCGCGGCAAGGAGCGTCGACAGCACCATGCTGTTCAGTGGGTCATACACTTGCTGCCAGATCATGGCTGGGGTCTCCTCTCCGGTCTACCGGGATATTGCTTGGTGTCGATGGCCCGTCGACCCTCGTCCGGCGACGGGCAGCGCGCGATTATATCGACGAGTCCCGCGCGCGTCGCCCGAAAGGCGGCGCCCGCGATGGTACGGCGCATTTCCGGCAAGGGTTGGCAGGCGGCGCGCTGCTCTGCGATGATTGACCGGGGCGCCGCGGCAATCGGCGACCCGCCCCGATCCTCCAGCCAGGAATGACCCGATGACCCAAGACCGCAGTCTGCCGCATGGCGGCAAGATCCTCGTGGACGCGCTCGTGACGCACGGTGTCGACCGTGCCTTCTGCGTCCCTGGCGAGAGCTATCTCGCCGTGCTCGACGCCCTTTTCGACGTCCGCGAGACGCTCACCCTCCATGTATGCCGGCAGGAGGGAGGCGCCGCCTTCATGGCGGAAGCCTACGGAAAGCTCACCAACCGCCCCGGCATCTGTTTCGTCACCCGCGGACCGGGCGCATCCAACGCCGCCATCGGCGTGCACACCGCGCAGCAGGACTCCACCCCGATGATCCTCTTCATCGGACAGGTGGGAAGCGACGTGGTGGAGCGGGAGGCCTTCCAGGAGATCGACTATCGCCGGATGTTCGGGTCGATCGCCAAATGGGTCGCGCAGATCGATCGGGCGGATCGCATCCCCGAGATGGTGAGCCATGCCTTCCATCTCGCCACGTCCGGCCGTCCCGGTCCGGTGGTGCTGGCGTTGCCGGAAGACATGCTGATGACTCGGGTGCGCGCCCCCGCTCTTAACCGCTACGCGCGGGTGGCGGCGAGCCCGGCCATGCGCGACATGGCGATGGTGCGTCACCTGCTGCAGATGTGCCGGCGCCCGATGATGATCCTGGGCGGCGGTGGCTGGACCAAGGAAGCCTGCGCCAACATCCAGCGGTTCGCCGAACGTAATCGGCTCCCGGTGGCGTGCTCCTTCCGCCGGCAGGACCTCATGGATAACCTCCATCCCCAGTACGCCGGCGACATCGGTGTGGGACTCCCGCCGACGCTGCGCAAGCGGCTCGACGAAGCGGACCTCATCGTCTGCGTGGGCGCGCGTCTGGGCGAGATGACCACCGGCGGCTACGGCCTGTTCAACGTGCCGCGCATGAACCAGCGCCTGGTGCACGTGCATCCCGGCGCGGAAGAACTTGGGCGCGTCTACCAGGCCGAACTGCTGATCAACAGCGGCATGCCGGAGTTCGCCGAGGCGGCTGCTTCGCTCGGCCCTGCCGAATGGGAAAACTGGGAGGAGTGGACCGCCCAGGCCCACCAGGACTACCTCGACAACGCGCATCCGGTGGAAGTGCCGGGGCCGGTCAACCCGAGCGCGATCGTGTCCTGGATGGCGCAGAAGCTTCCGCGGGACTCGATCATCACCAACGGCGCGGGCAACTTCTCGAGCTGGGCGCACCGCTTCTATCCGTATGGCGGCTTCCGGACACAGCTCGGGCCGACCAACGGTGCGATGGGTTACGGAGTGCCGGCGGCCGTGGCCGCGAAGGCCGTGCATCCGGACCGCGTGGTCGTCGCTTTCACCGGCGACGGCGACTTCATGATGAACGGGCAGGAGCTCGCGACTGCGGTGCAGTACGACCTGCCGATCATCGTGATCCTCATCAACAACGGCATGTACGGGACAATCCGCATGCACCAGGAGCGCGAGTTTCCCGAACGCACGCACGGCACCATGCTCGCCAATCCGGACTTCCCGGCGCTGGCGCGTGCTTACGGGTGCCACGGCGAACTGGTGACGGCCACGGCGGACTTCCCCGCGGCATTCGAGCGCGCTCAGGCCTCCGGCAAGCCGGCGCTCATCGAACTGCAGATCGATCCGGATGTGATCACGACCCGAACGACGCTGAGCGCCATCCGCGAGAAGGCGATGCGGGAGCAGGTGGAGGCGGTGCTCGCCGCGCCACCGGCACCGGCCAATTAGACGGTGCGGCCATTCTGATCCATTGGCGACCGCGCCAATGGATCAGAGTCGCACCGAGCGTCAGAAGCCGACGGCCTGCCCGTCGCGTCTCGGTTCGGACGCTGCGAAATAGCCGTGCGGCAGACGATGGATGAGTTGCGCCGAGCCGTAGTCCATCGCCCAGCGCGGGGTCACCCGGATTTCGTGGCCCAGTCGCTGGAGTCCTTCCACGGTTGCTGCGGGCATCGTGTTCTCGACGAGCACGGCGCCGTCCTTGGCGATCTTCCAGCGCGGCGCGTCGATGGCGGCCTGCGGGTTCTGCCGGTAGTCGGCGAGGCGCACCATCATCTGCAGATGGCCCTGGGGCTGCATGTCCGCGCCCATCACGCCGAAGCTCATGACCGCATCGTCGTCCCTCGTCACGAATCCCGGGATGATCGTATGGAACGGACGCTTGCCCGGGCCGACGAGATTCGGATGGCCGGGCGTGAGCGAGAAGGCCGACCCGCGGTTCTGCAGCGAGATGCCCGTGCCTTCGACCACGACACCGGAACCGAAGCCGTTGTAGTTCGACTGGATGTACGAAACCATGCGACCCGACGCATCCGCTGCGGTGAGGTACACCGTACCTGACCCGGGCGGCGTCCCCGCGCCGAACACCTGGGCCTGCTGCGGATCGATGCGCTTTGCACGCTGCGCGATGTAGCTGGGGTCGAGGAGGTCGGAGCCGTGGATCTTCATGGCCGAGGGATCGGCCACGTGCGCGTAGACATCGGCGAACGCGAGCTTCATCGCTTCGATCTGCAGGTGGAGCGAGCCGGCGGAATCCAGCGCGTGCGCCGCGATGTCGTGATGTCCGAGGATGCCCAGCGCGATCAGGGCGGAGATGCCCTGGCCGCTCGGCGGGATCTCGTGCAGCTTGTAGCCGCGGTACTCCTGCGAAACGGGCTCGACCCAGTCCGCCCGGTGGGCTGCGAGATCGGCCTCGGTGATGGCGCCACCGGTGCGCTTTGCGAACTCGGCGATCTTCTTCGCGAGCGCGCCGCGATAGAAGGATTCGCCCTCGGTCGCCGCGATATCGCGCAGGGTGGCACCCTGGTCGGGGAACGAGAAGCGCTCCCCGGCGACGGGAGCGCGGCCGCCCGGCAGGAACGCCTGGGCATAGCCCGGCTCGTTGCGGAAGACGTCGGCCTGACCGGCCCACTGCCGCGCGACCGTGGGCGAGACCACGAAGCCCCGCTCCGCATATTCGATCGCCGGCTGGAACAGCGCCGGGAAGGGCAGGGACCCGAACGCACGCCACAGCGCAACCCACGCCGACACGACGCCCGGCACGGTGACCGTGTTCCAGCCCTGCGAGGGCATCGTCTTGGCCGCCCCGAAGAACTCAGGGGTCCAGGCGGCGGGCGCACGGCCCGAGGCATTGAGCCCGTGGAGGCGGTTGCCGTCCCACACGAGTGCGAAGGCGTCGGACCCGATGCCGTTCATCACTGGCTCGACGACGGTGAGCGTCACGGCCGTGGCGACGATGGCGTCGATGGCATTGCCGCCCTGGAGCAGCATGCGCAGGCCGGCCTGCGCCGCGAGAGGCTGCGACGTGGCGACGGCGTTGGCCGCGAGCACCGGCATGCGCTGGGACGTGTACGGGAAGTCCCACTCGAAGCGGGTCATGGCATTACTCCTGGAAGGCTTGGTCGCGCGCCTTGCGCACGTTGGGGGCGATGACGATCAGCAGCAGGACCGCCGCGAGCAGCAGCAGCACCCCGGACAGCGGGCGCGTGATGAATACCATCGGGTCGCCGCGGGAGATCGTCAGCGCCCGGCGGAAATTGTCTTCGAGCATGGGCCCCAGCACCAGAGCCAGCAGCAGCGGAGCGGGCTCGCAGCCGAGCTTGATGAGGGCGTAGCCAAGGAACCCGAAGCCCACCGCGAGAAACACCTCGACGACACTCGAGTTGAGCGAATACACGCCGATCGCGCAGAAGAGCAGGATGGCCGGATACAGAATGCGGTAGCGCACCGAGAGCAGCCGCACCCAGAGGCCGACCAGCGGCAGGTTGAGCAGCACGAGCATCAGGTTGCCCACCCACATGCTGGCGATCATGCCCCAGAAGAGATCGGGCTGACGCGTCATCACCTGCGGGCCGGGCTGAATGCCCTGGATCGTCATCGCGCCGATCATCAGCGCCATGACCGGGTTGGTGGGCAGACCGAGCGTCAGCATCGGCACGAAGGAAGTCTGCGCACCGGCATTGTTGGCGGACTCCGGGCCGGCCACGCCTTCGATTGCCCCCTTGCCGAAACGGGACGGGTCCTTGGCGAGGCGCTTCTCCATCATGTACGACGCGAAGGAGCCGAGCATCGCCCCGCCGCCCGGCAGCACGCCGAGCAGGGAGCCGATGCCGGTGCCGCGCAGGATGGCGCCGCTCGCCTGGCGGATCTCCTTCATGCCGGGCAGCAGGCTGCCGATCTTCGTGCGCAGGACGTCCCTCGCCTCCGGTGTGTCGAAGTTGGCGATGATGCCCGCAAAGCCGAACATGCCCATCGCCACGACCACGAAGCCGAGCCCGTCGGACAGCTCCGGCATGCCGAAGGTGAACCGCTGATCGCCCGTGGTGGTGTCCATGCCGACCGTGCCCAGCAGAATGCCGAGCACGATCATCGCGAGCGCCTTCAGCAGTGAACCCTGCGCGAGCACGACTGCGGCGACGAGACCCAGCACCATGAGCGAGAAGTACTCGGCTGCGCCGAACTGGAACGCGAGTTCGGCGAGCGGCGGAGCGAGGGCGGCGAGAATCAGCGTGGCCACGCATCCGGCGAAGAACGAGCCGATGGCCGCGATGCCGAGCGCATGACCGGCGCGGCCGTCGCGCGCCATCGCGTAGCCGTCCAGGCAGGTCACGACGGAGGAGGCTTCGCCCGGGAGGTTCACAAGAATCGCCGACGTCGAGCCGCCGTACTGTGCGCCGTAGTAGATGCCCGCGAGCATGATGAGCGCGGAGGTGGGCGGCAGGTGGAACGTGAACGGCAGCAGCATCGAGATCGTGGCTACCGGGCCGATGCCGGGCAGCACGCCGATGAGAGTGCCCAGGACCACGCCGCCGAAGCAGTAGAGCAGGTTGTCGAGCGTGAGCGCGACCTGGAACCCGAGGGCGAGATTGGAGAGGAGATCCATCAGCCGCCCATCCCTTCAGGCCAGACCATGATCGGCATGCCGAGCCCCTTTACGAAGATGAGCCAGGCCAGCGCGGTGAGGGCTACGGCGACCAGGATCGTCTCGACATGGCTGCGTCCCTTTTCCGCGTAGGCGGACACCACCACCATGGCCGCGACGGCTGCCATGAGTCCGAAGCGCTCCAGCAGCCAGCCGAACACGACGATCGAACCCAACACCAGGACCATCGGGCCGAGCCGCCAGCGCTCCAGCGGCGCGCCCTGGATCCGCAGGCTCGCCAGGACGATGACGGCGCCGAGCGCGATCAGCAGGATGGCGATGATGCGGGGGAAGTACCCCGGGCCCATGCTGAGGAGACTGCCGAGGCGGTAATCCGCCCCGATGACGAGAGTCGCCACGCCGACGACCACGAAGAACATTCCCGCGAGCAGATCCCGCGGAGCGCGTACCAGTCCCGCCATATCCTCCCCTTCGGTGCGATGGCAAGCCAGGCCCGGGGGGCCGGGTCACCCCGACATGCTGTGTTGTGGTGGCGAATAGAGCAGGCGGCCGGGCACTGTCTCCCGGGGGCATTCCCGGAGGCGAAATCCCCGGCATGCCCTTTCGCTCCGGGATCGCGAGGCGGACCCTGGGCATGGCTCTGTTCGGCGCGGGCCTATTCTTTCACAGGTGCCCCCCGGCGTGCAGTCTCCGTTTTGGGGAGGGGCTACGCGTGCAGGCCGGCCCTCCGGTTGCACGACGCTCTCGCGAATCGGCTTGCCGGAGAATCGATTTGCTATGATCCGCCTCCCATTGCCTCGATGTCCCGGGTCGCGTGTTCGCACAATCAGCGTGCGTCGCGAACGCCAGGGGTACGAGACCGAGACCTCTACCGACTGAATGCCCCACCATGGCGCAGCTGTTCGCCATCCACCCGGTCAACCCCCAGAAGCGACTGATCGACCGAGCCGCGGACATGATCCGCAGCGGCTCTGTCATCGTCTACCCCACGGACTCGTGCTACGCACTGGGCTGCCATCTGGGGGACAAGAATGCGATAGAGCGTATCCGCGCGATCCGCAAGTTCGGGGAGGATCACCACCTGACGCTCGTCTGCCGGGATCTGAGCCAGATCGGGCAGTACGCTGTCGTCGACAACCGGCAGTACCGCTTTCTCAAGGCAGCCACGCCGGGCAGCTACACGGTGCTGCTCAAAGCCACCCGCGAGGTGCCTCGCCGGCTGCAGCATCCCAAGCGCTCGACGATCGGCCTGCGGGTGCCGGACCACCCCGTGGCGCAGGCTCTCCTCGAAGCCCTCGGGGAGCCCCTTCTGTCCGCCACCATGTCTCTGCCGGACGAGCCTCTGCCGCTGAACGACGCCCAGGAGATTCGCGACCATCTGGAACGTCAGGTGGACCTTGTGATCGACTCCGGGTCCTGCGGGGTCGAGCCCACGACGGTCGTGGACCTCACCGGCGAGGTGCCGGTCCTGGTTCGGGCGGGGCGGGGCGATCCGGCCGTGTTCGGCCTTTCCGCAGAAGCCGCTCAGCAATGACCTCGCCGACTGGCGCTATCCTCTCCACTTTCCCCACGGAATCCCTCCATGTTCGTTGATCGCGTTCTCTCCGGCATGCGGCCGACCGGCTCGCTGCACCTCGGCCACTACCACGGCGTCCTCAAGAACTGGGTGAAGCTGCAGCACGAGTACGAGTGCTTCTTCTTCGTGGCCGACTGGCACGCGCTCACCACCCACTACGACGCCCCGGAAGCTATCGAGCAGAATGTCTGGGACATGGTGGTCGACTGGCTCGCGGCCGGCGTGGATCCGGCCAGGGCGACGCTGTTCATCCAGTCGCAGTTGCCAGAGCACGCGGAGCTTCATCTGCTGCTGTCGATGATCACGCCGCTAGGGTGGCTCGAACGCGTGCCGACCTACAAGGACCAGCAGGAGAAGCTCGCGGAGAAGGATCTCTCCACCTACGGCTTCCTCGGCTACCCGCTGCTGCAGAGCGCGGATATTCTCGTGTACCGGGCCAATCTCGTCCCGGTGGGCGAAGATCAGGTGCCCCACATCGAGTTCACCCGCGAGATCGCGCGCCGGTTCAACCACATCTATGGCCGCGAACCCGGCTTCCAGGAAAAGGCGGAAGCCGCCATCAAGAAGCTCGGCGGCAAGCGGAGCAAGCTCTATGTGGAGCTGCGCACGCGCTACCAGGAGCAGGGCGATCAGGAAGCCCTCGAAGCCGCGCGTGCCGTTATCGAAGAAGCTCAGAACCTCTCCATCGGCGACCGTGAGCGCCTGTTCGGCTATATCGAGGGCGGCGGCAAGATGATCCTGTCCGAGCCCAAGGCGATGCTCACCGAAGCCTCACGCATGCCCGGGCTCGACGGGCAGAAGATGTCCAAGTCGTACAACAACACCATCACGCTGCGCGAAGATGAAGACAGCGTGTCCAAGAAGATCCGCACGATGCCCACCGATCCGGCGCGCATGCGCCGTACCGATCCAGGCGACCCCGAGAAGTGCCCGGTCTGGCAGTTGCACCAGGTGTACTCGGGCGACGATACCCGCGCGTGGGTGCAGAAGGGCTGCCGCAGCGCCGGCATCGGCTGCCTCGAATGCAAGCAGCCCGTCATCGATGCGGTGCTGGCCGAGCAGCGTCCGATGCGCGAGCGCGCAGAGGTCTACCTTCGCGACACGACCCTCGTGCGCAACATCATCGCCGACGGTTGCGAGAAGGCCCGGGATCTCGCGCAGGAAACCATGCGCGAAGTCCGGCAGGCGATGGGGTTGCAGTACAGCTGAGGGTGCGGGAAGAGGTTTAGTGCCGAGTCCGTCCCCGGAGTCGCGGCGTTCGCCGCTCGTCCGGGCTACGCGGTGTTTTCTTCGTAGCCCGGATGGAGCGAAGCGGAATCCGGGGGCGGTGACGAATGGTGCGGCAGTGTTCCCGGAGTCGGCGCGTTCGCGCCTCGTCCGGGCTACGGGTTTGTGCCTCGTGGGGGGCGGCTGCGCGTAGCCGGATGGAGCGAAGCGCAATCCGGGGATCGGTGTTCGGTGAGGCGACGATGTTCCCGGAGTCGGCGCGGTTGCGCCTCGTCCGGGCGACGCATCTTCCGGACTACCCCTTGTTCTTCGTGCGCAGCAGGCGCTGCTGCTGCACTTTCCACTCGCGTTCCTTGATGGCTTCCCGCTTGTCGTGCTGTTTCTTGCCTTTGGCGAGCCCGATGGCAATCTTGATGCGGCCGCGGGTAAAATGCAGGTCGAGTGGAACGAGCGTGTAACCGGCGCGCTCGACCTTGCCGATCAGGTGCCGGATCTCTTCGGCTTTCAATAGGAGCTTGCGGGTTCGTGTGGGATCAGGCGTGATGTGCGTCGAAGCGGTGGGCAGCGGGCTGATATGACAGCCGATGAGGAACACCTCGCCGCGGTTCAGCATCACGTACGACTCCGCGAGCTGCACGCGACCGGACCGGATCGACTTCACCTCCCAACCCAGGAGCGCGAGGCCTGCCTCGAAGCGCTCCTCGATGAAGTAGTCGTGAAAGGCCTTCTTGTTCTGCGTGATGCTCATGGTCTGGGTGCGTTCCTGCTGCGGCCGCGGATTCTATCAGTCGGGGCCCCTCGCGGCCGTGCGGACTGCGCGAGCGTGATGCATGCATGAAATCGACCGTTCGGTCCTGCTCAACTACTCGGCTGAGCAGATCTTCGTCCTCGTGGACCGCGTCGAGGACTATCCGGCCTTCCTGCCGTGGTGCGGCGAGACCTCCGTCGAGGTACAGGACGAAAACAGCAAGCGCGCGGCCATCACCATCGACTTCAAAGGCATACGCCAGCGCTTCGCCACGCACAACACGCGGGAGGTTCCCACCCGCATCGACATGCGGCTGGCCGAGGGGCCCTTCCGCAACCTGGACGGCAGCTGGCACTTTCTCCCCCTGGGAGAGCACGCCTGCAAGGTGCAGTTCCGGCTGCGCTACGAGTTTGCGAGCCGCATCCTGGAAAAGGTCGTCGGGCCGGTGTTCGACCACATCGCGGCCAGTTTCGTCGACGCCTTCGTGCGGCGGGCTGCGGAAGTCTACGGGCCGCGGTAGCTGCCGTGCCGCGCATCGAGTTCGTCTACGCGCTGCCTAGGAGGCAGTGGATCAGGGAAATGGTCGTCCCGGAAGGGACGGAAGTCCTGGCCGCAATCGCCCTGGCCGACCTTCGGGCCCTGTGGCCGGATGCCGATCTGACGGAATGCGAACCTCGCGTCTGGGGCCATGTCCTGGAGCCGGGGCAGATCGTCCGGGACGGCGACCGCTGCGAGTTTCTCCGGCCCCTGGTGGCCGACCCCAAGGAAGCCCGCCGCCGCCGGGTATCCCGGCCCCGGACCTGATCTCCGATTACTTGCAGGCGTCCTTCACGGCGCGCTGGGCGTCCGCGAGTTCCCGGGCGATGTCCTCGTCGCCGAGGTAGTTGATCTGCCCGGAGGCGTCGTACTTCGCGACCCGGCCGCCGCGCTGCAGGCCGGCAACCCGGTTGCGGGCTACCTCGCAGTTGGCTTTGGCCTGCTGGGCATTCTCCTTCTCCTGCTGGGCCTTCTGTTCCGCCTCCTGCTTTTCCTGGCGGCGCTTGCGGAACTCCATTTCCTTTTCCTGATACGACTTGGGGCCGCCTGCAGCAGCGCCAGGGCCGGGTGCGGCCGCCGCCGGGGCGCCAGCGGCCGGGCGGGGCGCCTTCACGGTCCCCTCGCACTGGACGCCAGGGGGCGGAGAGTCGGCGTAGTGGACTTTCCCCGAGGCGTCCTTCCAGCGGCAGATCTGGGCTTCCGCCGTGGCCGTGATGGTGAGCGACAGGACGAGCAGGAGGATACGGGCAACGGTCATGGGGTTCTCCGGACGTTCAAGGGGTGCGGTCCGCCGTGGCGGGGCCGCCTTGTCGACGCTGCAAAAGGCCGAGGCGGGCGAGCTCTGCGGCTTCGTCCGCGTGGCGAATGGCTTCTTCTTTCTTGCCGGCGGCCAGGGCCGCGCGGGCTTCCTTCAGCTGAGTGGCCGCGGTGGTCCACAGGGCCTGGCTGGCTTCGGCCTCGCGGACGGCAGCCTCGGCGGCGGCCACCCGATCGGCTGCCGCGGTGTCCGCGAAGACGGGCGGTGCAGTCAGGGCGGCGAGCAGCCCGAAGCACGAAAGGCAGCGGTATGGGAGCGTCATGGACATTCCAACGGGCTCGCGGACGGTTCGTTTACGGGGGTCGCTGCTCTATAATGCGGTCTTTGTGAGGGATCATCAAACATGCAAGTGATCCAGAAGGCACTGACCTTCGACGACGTGCTGCTCGTCCCGGCGCACTCGACAGTACTCCCGCGGGACGTGGCACTCGAAACCCGGCTCTCCCGCAACATCAAGCTCAATATCCCCATCGTCTCAGCCGCCATGGACACGGTGACCGAGGCGCGCCTGGCGATCGCGATCGCCCAGGAAGGGGGAATCGGCATCGTTCACAAGAACTTGACCCCGGCCGCCCAGGCGGCGGAGGTGTCCAAGGTCAAGCGCTTCGAAAGCGGCGTGGTGAAGGACCCCATCACCATCACCCCCGAGATGACCGTCCGGGACGTCATGGTGCTCACCCGCCAGTACCGGATCTCCGGGCTGCCGGTGCTCGAGGCCGGCCGGGTCGTCGGGATCGTCACGAACCGGGACCTCCGGTTCGAGACCAACCTGGACCAGCCCGTCCGCAACATCATGACCCCCAAGGACCGCCTGGTGACCGTCCCCGAGGGCGCCACCCTCGAAGAGGCGATGGAACTGCTCCACCGCTACCGGCTGGAGCGAGTCCTGGTGGTCAACGGTGACATGACCCTTAAGGGTCTCATCACCGTGAAGGACATCCTGAAGTCCTCCGAACACCCGAACGCCTGCAAGGACCAGTTCGGTCGCCTGCGCGTCGGTGCCGCCATCGGCGTGGGGGAGGGCACGGACGAACGCGTGGCCGCCCTGGTCGAAGCCGGCGTCGACCTCATCATCGTGGATACCGCGCACGGGCACTCGCAGTCGGTGCTCGACCGCGTGAACAAGACCAAGAAGGACTACCCCAATCTCGACGTCATCGGCGGCAACATTGCCACGGCGTCGGCGGCTCGGGCCCTGCTCGATGCCGGCGCCGATGGCGTCAAGGTGGGTATCGGCCCCGGTTCCATCTGCACGACCCGCATCGTGGCCGGTGTCGGCGTGCCGCAGATCACGGCCATCCAGAATGTGGCTTCCGCGCTTGCCGGCACCGGTGTCCCGATGATCGCCGACGGCGGCATCCGCTACTCCGGTGACGTCGCCAAGGCCATCGCGGCCGGCGCCGACTGCGTGATGCTCGGCGGTCTGTTTGCCGGCACGGAGGAAGCCCCGGGCGAGATCGAGCTCTACCAGGGCCGGTCGTACAAGTCCTATCGCGGCATGGGCTCGCTCGGTGCCATGCAGCAGGGCTCGTCCGACCGCTACTTCCAGGATTCCTCCGAGGGCAGCAACAAGCTCGTGCCGGAAGGCGTGGAGGGCCGGGTGCCCTACAAGGGCCCCGTGACCGCCGTCATCCACCAGCTGGTGGGTGGTCTTCGCTCTTCCATGGGGTACCTCGGTTGTCCTTCGATCCCGGACGTGCAGACCCACGCGCAGTTTGTCGAGATCACCTCGGCCGGCGTGAAGGAGTCCCACGTGCACGACGTGCAGATCGTGAAGGAAGCCCCGAACTACCGCGTCGACTGAGTCGACTCCGGCGGCCCCGGCGCCCAGGCGTCGGGGCCGCGTCGTTTTGTCTTTCCGATCGCGCCCCATGCACGCCAAGATTCTCATTCTCGATTTCGGTGCCCAGTACACCCAGCTGATCGCGCGGCGAGTCCGCGAGAGCAGCGTCTACTGCGAGATCCACCCCTTCGACGTCACCGATGCCTTCGTGCGCGAGTTCGCGCCCAGCGGCATCATCCTCTCGGGCGGGCCGGCGTCGGTCACCGAAGGCGAATCGCCGCGTGCCCCCGAGGCGGTCTTCGCGCTGGGCGTGCCCGTCCTCGGAATCTGCTACGGCATGCAGACCATGGCGGCGCAGTTGGGCGGGCGCGTTGAGAACGGCCTCGTGCGGGAGTTCGGCTATGCGGAAGTTCGTGCGCGCGGACATTCGCGTCTTTTCCGCGACATCCAGGATCGCGGCAATGCCGAAGGCCACGGCCTGCTCGACGTCTGGATGAGCCACGGCGACAAGGTCACCGAGCTGCCGCCCGGCTTCAAGGTCATCGGGTCCAATGCGTCCACACCCATCGCGGCGATGGCCGACGAGTCGCGCAACTTCTACGCGGTGCAGTTCCACCCCGAGGTCACGCATACGCTGCAGGGCAAGTCGATGCTGGAGCGCTTCGTTCACGAGATCTGTTCCGTGGGCTACGACTGGACGATGCCCGGCTACATCGACGAAGCCGTCGGGCGCATCCGATCCACCGTGGGCGAGGACGAAGTGCTGCTCGGCCTGTCCGGCGGCGTGGATTCTTCCGTAGCTGCCGCGCTGATCCATCGCGCCATCGGCGACAAGCTCACATGCGTGTTCGTCGACAACGGCCTGCTGCGCCTGAACGAGGCCGAGCAGGTGATGGCCACGTTTGCGCGAAGCCTGGGCGTGCGCGTGATTCACGTGGACGCCACCGACGAGTTCCTCGACCAGCTTGCCGGCGTGAGCGACCCCGAAGCCAAGCGCAAGATCATTGGCCGCGTGTTCGTCGAAGTGTTCCAGCGTGAAGCCGCGAAGCTCCCGAATGCGAAGTGGCTTGCACAGGGAACCATCTACCCCGACGTCATCGAGTCCGCCGGCGCCAAGACAAAGAAGGCGCACAACATCAAGTCGCACCACAACGTGGGCGGCCTGCCGGACACATTGCACCTCAAGCTGCTGGAACCATTACGCGAACTGTTCAAGGATGAGGTTCGCGAGCTCGGCGTCGCGCTGGGCCTGCCGCGAGACATGGTCTACCGCCATCCCTTCCCGGGGCCCGGACTGGGCGTGCGCATTCTGGGCGAGGTAAAGCGCGAGTACGCAGATCTGCTCCGTCGCGCCGACGCCATCTTCATCGAGGAGCTTCGCAATCACGGCTGGTACGACCGGACCTCACAGGCGTTCGCCGTCTTCCTGCCGGTGCGCTCCGTCGGCGTGATGGGCGATGGGCGCACGTACGAGCATGTCGTCGCATTGCGTGCCGTCGTGACGCAAGACTTCATGACGGCGCAGTGGGCCGAGCTGCCGCATTCGCTGCTCGCTACGGTCTCCAATCGGATCATCAATGAAGTGCGCGGGCTGAACCGCGTGGTTTACGACATCAGCGGAAAGCCACCGGCGACGATTGAGTGGGAATAATTCGGCGTCTTTCGAGGACATTCAACGACGTCCATTTCCTGGGTATAAATTGCGATATTTCAAATATTTAACGTTCTGTGTCGTTCGGTATCGTTCGGTGGCAGCAACCTGCGCCAGACGGTAGATTTGTCGGTAGTTTTTGGGTCGATTTCGCGGTCAGTTTTTTACCGTCTTGGTCTGGCTTAGGGGTGACGGTAAAAATCCTCCCAAAGTTTCCATATATTCATGTATTTAAAGCGGAAGTCGTGCATCAGGTATCCTGACGGTAAATTTCTACCCTGGGAGACTGCCCGATGTTGTCCGATACGACGATTCGCAATCTGAAACCGCGGGAAAAGCCCTACAAGGTTTCGGACCGTGACGGGCTGTACGTTGTCGTGTCTCCCCGCGGAACGATCACATTCCGATACGACTACCGGCTAAACGGACGACGGGAAACCCTGACGATCGGAAGATACGGAGCGGACGGCATCTCCCTGGCTCGCGCGAGAGCCCGACTCGACGACGCCAAGCGAGAAGTTCTTGACGGGCGATCACCGAGCCAGGAAAAGCAACGCGCGAAGCAACGTGCCAGCGAAGCCGAAACGCTCGCGACCGTCACGGCTCGCTGGCTAGCCGAGTCCCCAATGGCAGACACGACCCGCTCGATGCGTCAGAGCATCATCAATCGTGACGTTCTACCAGCCTTCGGAAGCAGACGTCTTCACGAGATCTCGGTGGAGGATCTGCGTGCGCTCTGCAACAAGGCTAAGGATCGCGGCGCGCCCGCAACGGCGCTGCATATCCGCGAGATCGTCAAGCTCATCTTCACCTTCGCCAACATTCACGGAGAGGCGCTCCCCAACCCCGCTGACGAGATACGACCGATTTCGTTTGGGTCATTCCGCCCTAAAGATCGAGCACTCTCGCCGACTGAGATCCGGGTCATGCACTCGGTCTTGGAGACTGTCGCCTCTTTTCCGACCATCAAGTTGGCGCTCCGCCTGATTCTTCTTACGCTCGTTCGAAAGAGCGAACTCATTGAGGCGCGGTGGAGTGAGGTGGATTTCTCTGGAGCCGTTTGGACAATCCCGAAGGAGAGGATGAAAGGGCGTAAGCCGCACGTCGTCTATCTGTCACAGCAGGCGCTGGACATCATGATCGCATTGAGAACTTGCGCAGGAGGGTCCCGCTTCGTACTGCCGTCCCGGTACGACGCGGACCGGTGCATCTCCAAGGCGACGCTGAACCGCGTCACCCAGTTGTGCGTTGAGCGAGCTCAGGCGTCCGGACTACCTCTCGATCCGTTCACTGTCCACGACCTGCGTCGGACTGGATCAACGATCCTTAACGAAATCGGGTTCAACGGAGATTGGATCGAGAAGGCACTGGCGCACACAGACGGCCGGTCTTCAAGGGGCGTTTACAACAAGGCAGAGTATGCTGAACAGCGTCGGCATATGCTGCAGGAATGGGCGGACATGATCGATGCCTGGATCGCTGGACGATCGCACACGCCAACCCTTCACCCGCCTGCCGTCGTTGTACCCACGGCGTCAGCACCCCTCTAAAGTGCAAGGGTTAGCATCAGAAGTACGTCCGTGCTCTAGCGTTCACACACCTCGCGGAGCATGGCAATCACTGTTTGGACAGAGCGCCGGCGCAGCCCTCACGCCGGTGCTCTGTCGCCAAGATCGGCGCCCGTCTTCGGTGGTCAGACTCCGCAGGGCGGGATCTAGCCGGAAGCCGGGGCGGACCACAACCTACTTCTGTTCGTCGCGTGATTTTCGGCGATGGGGATTGGATCGAGTTGTCGTGGTGACCGTGGATGGCGCCTGCGCGGTCGATGTAATCCGTCGAGACTCGATCCATGCCTCAACCTCTTTCAAGTCCCAGGCCACGCATCGGGTCGTGATGTAGATCCGCTTGGGGAAGCATCCTCGGCGTTCCATCTCGTAGATTGTCGTGTTCGAAAGCGGGACCATGTCTCTGAGTTGATGGCGACGGATCATCCGGGTCGCCGCGGTTTCTCTGACTAGCTTCTGCATTCCAACATCCGACTGAGGGTCATCAGTGACGTGAGGACCCAGTGGGCTCGACAGAGATTCCGGCTGGCGTTGCTTCTGGCCAGTTGAGTGAGATTGGCGGGTATCGGCGTTACCTTGGTTGCCATTCAGCGCCACCGGCTCTTTTGTCTCATTGCGCTTCGTCATGTGTCTCATGTTCGCTACTCGATCTCCGGTTAGGGTAAGGGGAGGTTCTTCGAGATGCACCTCCTTAAGACGAATACGAGATTTCTTCGAAAAGTGTCCGGAATCGAATTGACTGCTCGTGTTCCTGGAGCGTGACCACGCATCTGCTGGCATCACACGCCGCATGATGTAGGAGGGGGGCGTATCAAGCGCTACCTCTCTCCCGAATCCTCGGTTGTATCGAGTGACGAGCTAGGCAGTCAGGCATCGTGTCCAAACCACGACTTTTGTCTCGTGATGTGGTTCCTTTGCGCAATGCGCCTTCGATTCAGACGGTTCCGCCGGGTTGTTGGCTCGATCAGCCCTTGAGGACTGCAGACATGGTCCCCGATGACTCGATCGGTGGGTGGCTAGTGTCGGTCGCGTCTGCAGTTTCGGTTGGGTCGATCTCACACGCGAGCGCTTCGCTTGGTCAAAGCACGGCATCAGACCGTCACCAATCTGCGCATGTGGTCCGGTACGAGGATTCAGTCGGTACTGCATTGACTTAGGAATACCTGATGCGTCCGTCGGACTTCGGCGTCGCGCCGACTCATCGATCGCCGCGAGGGTCCTGGGGTGACCCTACAGGCGAGATTCAAGGTGGGCGCGAATGGCCCGTAAGTTCTCCTCGAAAATCCGTCCCTCGCGCTTTGGCGCGACAGACCTTGAATCTCGACCCGGCGAAGGCTGGAACCTCGATCCCAGCGGGAAGATGAGGTACGCCAAGTCTGGTGTTGGTGTACATACTGGATGGGAGCATCGATGAGCACGACCCAGGACTTGGTGCGCGTTCTGAAATCCGAGCTGAAGGCCGCCGGCATCACCTACGCGATCCTTGCCGAGCGTCTCGGCATGGCGGAGTCCAGCGTGAAGCGGGTCTTCGCCCGGGCGGATATGCCGCTATCTCGGATCGACGAAGTGCTCAGGGTGCTGAAGATGGACTTCGCGGAACTGGCGCGCAAAGTCGCGGACGCCCAGCCGCTATCGACCGAGCTTACCCTCGAGCAGGAGAAAGCGGTTGTCGCCGATAGGAAGCTTCTGCTCCTGGCGATCTGTTGCCTGTCGCAGTGGACGCTGGAAGAGGTGGTGGGGATCTACCAGGTCACGGAAGCCGAATGCATCAAGTACTTCGCTCAGCTGGACCGCCTGGGAATCATCGAACTGCGGCCGCTGAACCGCTACCGCTTGCGCGTTGCGAAAGGTTTTCGGTGGCGCCCTCAGGGGCCAGTCATGACGTTCTTTCGTCGGCAGATGTCCGACGAGTTCCTCAGCGCAGGCTTTGACGGGGCAGGTGAGACCTTGACGCTGGTGCACGGTCAGATCACCACTGCCTCGGCGGAACTGCTTGTCGAACGGCTTCGAAGGATCGGCCAGGACTTCGCTCAGCAGCACCTCTCGGAGCAGCATCTGCCCGAGGCGCAGCTTCACCCGTACACGCTGCTGGTCGGTATGCGGACCTGGCTGTTCTCCGGATTCAAGGATCTGAAGCGCTGAGTTGCGCCGCCCGTTTGACGGCTAGGGACATGGGCCCGCGCTCGGGGGCGAAGGCGAATCGTTTTGCGATCTCCAAAACCCGGCCTCGACCGGGGTCACTTGCCAGGGCACCAGAAACGCTTCCACGGTCATTCGTAGGCGGCCTGTGTTCCCCCCTCCTCATGGCGCCAAAGTACCGTTCTTCGATACTCGCCGTGGCGTCCTTTTGTCCAGGCCAACCTTTTCGTTCACTGGCCGACGTTGCTTCGGCAGGATTCGCTCCGTCCGATTCAAACACGACGGAGAAAACCATGGACGCCAAGACCGACCGACCGAACCAGACCCGAAGCGCCGTGGCGGCTATTGCCGCACTGGTGATATCCACTACGACGATGACGGTATCGCCGACCGCTGCAGGTGGTCCGCTGGACAGCTCCGTTATCGCCTCAGGATTGACGGCGAGTGCTGGCAGCGTAGTGAGCGTCAAGGTCGGCGGGCCCCAGGGCGTGTTGCTGGGCCTCGCGACCATGTCCGTGACCCACGGCGTTCTGAGGGCGGGCCCCATCAGGAAGGGAGTGCTTCGTCTGAGTAGCCTGGACGGAGGTCAGGTGGCCGACTTCGACGTACCTCCCGAGCGCCTGAAGGCCACCAGGGTCAAGACAGGCGACCCGGTGGAGGTTCATCGCGTCGCCGCCGGTTGGCGACTGACAGCGCATGGCCAGGATCTCGTCTACGTTGTCGACGAGTCCGGGACCGGCCTGCTGACGAGCGCCCGCCGCTGATCGGGCAGGGGACTGGTGATGAAGAAGATCCTTGCGCTGCTCCTGTTGCTCTGTCTCCCGATCACGGCCGTGGCGGGCCGAGGGTGCGAATTGCGGGCGCCTGAGCCTCGCGAGATCGAGACGGCGCTGTCGCTCGGCATACGAGTTCAGGAAGCACTGGAGGCGTCGGGGGCGCGCGTCGCGCTCGTGGCGAGAGTGGGTCAGGACCTCAGCCGTTACGGCCTCGTGCACACCCACGCCGCCTTCGCGTGGCGCGATCACCCGAAGGGACGTTGGATGGTGGTGCACTTGCTCAATGACTGCGGGACGGATCGCTCGAACCTGCACGATGAAGGTCTCGGCGCATTCTTCATGGACATTCACCGTCCGGAGGCGCAGATCGTGGTGCCTTCGGAGCGGGTGCAAGCTCGCCTCGTTCAGGTGCTGGAGAGCGATCTCGCTGAGATGCTGCACGAGTCTCGCTACAACATGGTGTCCTTTCCCTTCAACCCGAAGTACCAGAACTCCAACCAGTGGCTGCTCGAGGTCTTCGCTGCCGCAAACGCGACGGATGTGGCGGTCACCTCCCGGCAGCAGGCGGTCGACTGGCTCAAGGCGACCGGCTACCGGCCGACCACGATCGAGCTCGGTACGCTCACGCGACTGGGTGGACGAATGTTCCGGGCGAATATCGCCTTCGACGACCACCCCTTCGGCCGGCGGATGGCGGGACACATCGATACAGCGACCGTGATTTCCATCGTCTCATTCATCCGGTCTAGGGACGAAGGTGCGCGAGTCATTTCGGTCACGGTGCCCAGTGCGGCGCAGTAAGGCGGCAGAGACGCAAGTTGAAGGAGACAGAACGATGAAGTTCGACGGAAAGAGGATTCAGAAGATGAAACGGACGATATGCGCGTTGGCTCTCATTTCTGCCAGTGCGCCAGCCCATTCGGTGGGCTTGGGCGATGCCTTCGCCCCCGACATTTCGGCGGCAAGCCTGGCAAGCGCAGCGATCTCGGCCGGCGTATCGGTCGCGAGCCCGCAAGGCGGATCACTGCTGCTCAAGCTGGGCGCCGGTGCGTCGGTGACACTGCTTGCGATGGGTACCGTCTTCGACGGCCGGACGGCCGTGACGGTCCGTCATGAGCCCTCTGGTGAGGCGACCGTCCTCGAGGTGCCAACGGAGCAGGTAAAGCGTCAGGGCCTCAAGGTCGGGGACAAGCTCACGGTCAGACCGTTTCCGGGTGGGATGGAACTGCGTCCCATCAACGAGAACGGCTTTGGTCCCGTGATTCTCGACGGTCAGGGAAAGGCGCTCATGGAGACAGTTCGCCGTCCCCAACGCGTATTCAGTCGCTGACGCAGCACTTTCGGTCGTGCGCGTCCTTGTGCCTCGCCGGTGTTTCCGGCGGGGCATTTTTTTCGTTCGGACGGCGAGGGCTATCTCCGTCAGCGCCAGTGGGAGATCTTGACCGAGCGAAAGCGAGTGCGGGACGCTCCAGACTAAGGATTGATCTCGTCGATGACGTCGTCGTTATCCCACGCCGCGGCGATCGCGGTATCGAGCCGATCGAGCATCGCCACGAGCGTCTCTCCTTTGCGTCGCTGAAGCATGGCCAGGCACTGATCACCGTCCGACGCGGTGATGGCAACGAGTCGAGTGCCGGAGACACGTCCGAGGCTGATATCGCCGTCTGCATCGAGCAGTTGTTCGAGGTTCTCCCACTTGCGTGGCGAAGCTTTCGGGCTGGAGCGGGCCGAACGAGTCGGCCCGGGCTTACCTGCCATGGTGAATGCCTCCTTGAGCGGGGCCGAACGGTCGCGGACGCGGGCGCCCTTCGAGGCCAGGACCAAGAGAAGATCGACCGTGAAGGGAGCCGCCGCGCAGTTGGTGCGTGCGGTAGCCGTATCGGGGACGGTTGAGATCCGCCCCTCAGACGACTACGCAGCTTCCTGGGTGTCCTCAGCGCCCTGCAAAACACGCTGCACGTCGCGCTTGCCCATCTTGCGCAGAGCGGCGATGCGGGCGAGCTGCTCGCCGCGGGGGCGCGAGGCTTCCTGCTCCCAGTTGTAAACGGTCTGGGCCGTCACGCCCAGCAGTCGCGCGAAGTCGGCGGCAGAGAGTCCCAGGCGTGCGCGGTGCGTCTTCAGGCCCTTCGCAGAGAAGCGGACTGTCGAGGCGGGTTCTTGATCGGTAACAACTGCCACAGGAGCTTTCGCACGGGAGAGCGTGACAATCTGACGTTCCAGCGTGGCGAGCTGAGCCTTGAGGCTGGCGATGGTCTTACGATGCTGGGCGTTGATAGCTTTAAGAGGCTCGACTTCCGCGCGGACCTGCTTCCTGGCGACGCGTACGAGTTCCTGCTTGAGAAGTGCAGCGATGTTCGACATTGGGTTCCTTACCGTAACTCAAAAAACACACTGTGGCCGAATTGGAGTTCTTTCCAGATGGACAAAGGAGTTTACGGAGAAAGCGCCACGAGCTAAACCCCTAAAGACCGAAACATGCTATCGGCCGCGGAATGCAGGCGGATCCTGTATCACATTGGCAACAGTGCCAGTGAGAGCGCCCCTGAGAGTCGATGGCGTGTCTGGAACGTCGGGGCATTCCGATATCAGGTTCAAGGCGGCAGGGTTATCTGGGCGCGGTCGGTGTCGGTTCGCGTGGGACGTCTCGCTGAGATCGTTGTGGGAGCCAGGTTCGACAGTGCTCCTGGGGGGTCAGCACCATGAGGTCGGATGCGGTCCCTAAGGTCAGATTTGTCATGGTTCTTGGTGCGGAGGGAACCACGGGAGCCGCGGCTGTCAGTTGCGTGGACTGGTGGACTGCGCTCGACGGGATGGCGTCGGCGACAGACTGGGAACTCAGTACGCCGAACGAAATGACCCCGATCAGTCTGGCGATCCAGACCGGGATTGGCGGTGGCGTCTTCGCCATTGCCTGCGCGAATGCAGCATGCACTCTCCGCGACCGCATCACCGCGTGCGGCAGGCACTGGGTGTCATTTCGACCGATATCCATTGAGCGACCTTGCGCTCGTGGCAGGCGGTTCCGCCTCATCGTGTTTTCCTTGGTTCTTGCGGAGGTGTAGACCGATGCATCGTCTCGTGATGGCGTGCGTCGGTACAGCGTGGCGGGCGTAGGCGCATCCGATTGCCCTCGCGGTATCCGACTGCGATACGACTTGGGGGGCGACGCCTTGATCGACTCTGGATGTCCCGTTCCGAGCGCACTACGTCGCGCACAAAGTCACATCGCGAGCGGGGTTCGCGACTTCGGGACGCCAACCGTCAAATCGCGCGACAAGCGCTTTTCGCGGCGTTCTCAGTTCAGCACGGACATCTAGTCGGATCAGTAGGTTGTGGAATCGGCTAGGTCTTTCCGAATCGTCCACGCGACCCAGTAGTTTGGAAGGGCGACGCGATCTTCGTGTGGTCGAACCGCTCCGATCGATCAAGCACTTGCGTGTCATGTGTTGTCGCGGCCTTACACCGAATTTCCGCCACATCGCGCCTCTTTGTGCACAGAAGCCTCCAGTCGCAGGGCGCAATACGCGTTGCGATCGCGGAATTGCAGACGGTCCGTTATCGCGGACGCGATCGGGCGTTCGGAACTTCCGCGTCCTGCGCGTCACCGTTGCCACGACGTTGTTTCCATACGAGGACTTAGTCGAGGCCGGGCTCGCGTCGAATCTCACTGCGCTTGCGAATCTCATGGATTCTCACGCGTTCTCGATGCATGGAGGCGCCAAGTAGCGTTTTCGCGATTTCCCCGCGAACCAACAGTATTTTTTTTCGAGACTTTCCTTCCTGGCGAGCGAAGTCCCGGCGGATTCGGTTCCATGTCTTCTGTCCGTCTCGCTGGGATTCCTATGCCTTCCGCCTTTGCCGGCTTTTTCAACAACGGCAAAGGAAGGGAAGAGCAGTGCCGAACGATAGCGAGGGTGAGATATGCCGATGGGAGATCGAGACCGCTCGGAGGGTTGCGCGGGAATTCAAGCGCCGGTCACGCGGTCTGCGCGACGAGTCTTTGGAGGACCTCGTTCAGGACGCGCTGGTCCACTGGATCGAGGCACGTCGCGGTTTCGTGTCTCAGGGCGAGGCGCACGCGCGCTCATACATGGCAAAAGTCCTGCGGAATTAGCTCCTCGATCTCGCGCTCGCACGGGAAGCTGGGAAGCGTGCGGGCGTGATGAACACGGTCTCGCTCGAGGCGCCGGTCAGCACAGCGGAGAACGCTCCGACCTGGGCAGACGTCATTGCGACGCGGCCGGCCACAACGGAAACGCCCTTCGCTGCGCTCGACCTCATGCGGCTGGTCGCGGCGCTGACGCCGCTCCAGCAGCAGCTATGTGTCCTGCTGGTGGAGGAGGGATTGACTGTCCGGGAAGCGGCGTCGCGCCTTGGCATGGGGCACACGAAGGCGTACGAGGAACTCAAGCGTCTGCGCGAGCTCTTCGAAGCACGCGGGCTCCGGGACTATCTGAAGACGTGATCCGGACACTTTTCGGAGTTTTCTCGTATTGAGCATATCGGACACATCACAAAGGAGGGTCCGATGCTGAAGTTGACCGTACTCAGTACCAAGGGGGGCGTGGGCAAGACCACGCTTACCGCCAATCTCGGGGCGCTGCTGGCTGACCTGGGACTTCGGGTGCTCATGATCGACGCCGACGTACAACCGTCGCTCTCGAAGTACTACCCGATTCCTCGAGGCCTGCAGCGCGCCGGGCTCACGCAGGTGATTCTGCGCGGGGAGGTGGGTGTGGAGGCCATCACCCCCACGCTCTTCAACAACCTCGACCTGGTGGTGTCGGACGATCCGGAAGGGCGGCTCCCAGCATGGTTGCTCACCCGGATCGACCGCGGCTTTCGGCTGCGCGCGGCCCTGAGCGCGCCCGCGATCACGCGTAGTTACGACTGCGTGCTGATCGATACCCAGGGGGCTGTGGGACCGCTGCAGGACGCCGCGGCGCTTGCCGCCGACGTGCTCGTCTCACCCATAACCCCTGAGATCCTCTCGGCGCGAGAGTTTCGGGACGGGACCATGGAACTGCTGGATCGGCTCCAACCGGGCGCCCACGTAGGCGCCGCGCTTGGCACGCTCAAGGCGCTCGTTTACCGACAGGATCGCACCACCGACGCACGACTCATCGCCACGCAGCTCCGGGAAGACTTCGGCTCGCTGGGCGGGCGCGTGAGTCTCCTCGACACGGTGGTGCCCTACGCCAAGGCGTACAAGGAGGCGGCGACGGCACGCATGCCCGTGCACCGTCACGAGCGCCAGCGTGCAGGGCGGATGCCGAGTGCCTACCTGGTCATGCACCGCCTGGCGTGGGAGCTGGTGCCACGGATCGCGGGTGCCTACGCCGGCCCGGGAATGCGCGGGGAGGGTGGGCGATGACACTCCCGACCCCGTCCTCTTCCGGCTCCCCGTCCGAGGCGCCGATGTTCGAACCGGAGGCCTCGGATCGCGATCGTCGGCGCCTCGTCGCGGAGTCGTTGCGGGTAGGCAATCCGGTCAGCAGCGAACCGGAAATTCATAGTCTCGGCGAGCGGCAAGGCGCGGTCGAGCTGGAAGTCGAACTGATTCGCCCCTACGAGTTCAACCCCCGGCAGCGTCGAAACGGGTTGTTCGAGTCGATCAAGGCTTCCATCGCTGTCGGTGGCCTGCGCAATCCGATCACGGTGACCCGTCGCCCCGGTGAGCGGCACTACATCGTCGAGGCCGGGGGCAACACGCGACTGGTCGCGGTGCAGGAGCTCTGGACCGAGACGGGCGACGCCCGCTTTCGGACGATCCCTGCCTTGTACCGACCGTGGCGTTCAGAATGTCACGTGCTGAGCGCTCACCTGATCGAGAACGAGCATCGAGGAGATCTCACCTTCTGGGACAAGGCCTGCGCGCTGCGAGCTCTGTCCGACCGATTGGCAGCGGAGTCTCCGACGCCGCCGTCTCTGCGCCAACTGCACGACGCCATCGTGGCCTTCGGGGTAGTGGTGAACCTGGCGAGCCTATCGCACTGTCTGTTCGCGGCGCGTCGACTGTCCGCCCTGGGTCCGCTGGCTCAGGCGATGGGATATCCCGAGGTGAAGCTCCTTCAACCTGGGCTCAATGCCCTCGTCAAGCGAGCCGAGGACGACGGTTGGGAGCGAGACCGGCTCTACACGGAAGTCTTCGAACCCGTGTTCCAGTCGTTTGCCCAGTCGGGTGAGGTGGTCCTCGACCCCATCGCGTTGCTCGGGCAGTGCGAGGCAGCGCTGGCGCGGCGGCCGGCCCTGAATGACCCGCGCTCTGCCGAGCGCGATGCATCCGACCTGAAAGCTGCATCAGCAGATCCGCCAGACCCTCCAGCGGCCACCGCTGTACCCTCCGTCCGAAACCGCCACATCCACCAGCGTGTGCTGCAGTTCGCTCGGGCCGCTGGGATCACCCTCGATCTGCGCGCCGACGATGCGGCGCCCTTGGGTGTGCGCATCGGTGTGGGAGGAGCCGTGGTCTCGGATCGACGGATCGGCCAGGCCCTGTCCCTGCTGCGATCGCTCAGCGCTGCAAATGGCGAAGCTGCGGCGCTGGATCCGGTCACGGTGGATCGGCGCTTCCTGCAGTGGATGATGGATCCCAAAGACCCGGCGGCGCGCGCCTTGTGGTCAACGCTCGTCGCGATCCGGCAGAGCTTCCCAAGCGCTGGAGCGGGTGAACAAGCGAAGGGGGGCGCGTGATGCTCATCCCACTGCACGATCCCTCCATTCGCCTTGCCGTGCTAGGGCATCTGGCCACCGGCTTCAACGACCAGGCCGTGTCGAGTCTGGGGCTCACCGGCGATTCGCTTGAGGCACTGCTGCGACTTCGCACCCTGAAAGCCGCCGAGCTGGAATTTCTCGGCGGGCAACGGCGGGTGATGCTGCGCGTGGAACTGCTACCGGACGAACTCCACGAAGCGCTCCGGGCCTACACCATTCGCGCCGACCAGTACGCGCTTCGAGACTACTTCCTGCGGCACGGGGCTTCCTACGTACAGATGATGCGCTTCTTCAGCCTGAGCCGATCCCGCACGCTCCAGTCCCGGCGTGTGCTTGGCGTGAGTTTCGGCGTCGGACGTATGCGATTGCCCGACCTGGAGACCCGCGACTTCATCGCGGTGCGCTGGAAAAAGACGCAGGCCGACGACCCGCGCGAGCGCCTCGTCCGCCTGCACGAGCAGTTCCCGGAGTACACCCTCGCCGTGCTGGGGTGGGTGGTCGAAGCGGTGGAGGTGGCGCCATGAAGCCGCGAGTCTGGCCCGACGGGCCCATGACGCCCGAGTTGCTGCTGGAGGCCTTTGGCGAGCCGTTTAGCTTTCACCGGTGCCTGGTGCCCATCACCGGGAGCGTGCTGTCCGCGCTCTTTCTCTCGCAGGCGATCCGTGCCTCCGACGGTCTCGATCCCCGTCATGGCGGGTGGTTTGCGCGATCGCGCGAAAGCTGGACGGAGCTCACCGGGCTGTCGCGCTTCGAGCAGGAGACCGCGCGACGGCGTCTTCGCAGTGCAGGGTTGCTGGAGGAGCGCCGTGTAGGCGTTCCCGCGACGGTCTGGTACCGCATCAATGCCGATCGGGTATGGGCTGCCCTGCAGGACTTCGCCGAGAAGATGGAGCAGCAGCGATGAAGTGCTACGACAAGCACGACCCCGTTTCAGGGCCGCCCAGTGGGCGCATCGGTGACAAGTCCGTTCCCACCCCTTCGTCCCACTCACTCGATGCGCTGTGGCCGCGGCTCGGTCGGCGGATCGTCATCTACCGCCACCTGGTGGACGTGACCGGCAGCGTGAAGGCGGCGCTCTTCCTCTCGCAGTGCCTGTACTGGACGCGGCGAGGACGGGATACCGCGCAGCGCGGCGGGTGGTTCCACAAGACGGCCGAGCAGTGGACCCGAGAGACCGGACTCACGCTGCGCGAGCAGATGCACGTGCGCGCGCTGTTGCGTCAGGCGCATCTGCTGGCCGAAGCGCGGATGGGCATCCCGGCCTGCCTGCACTTCCGTGTCGGGATGAATCCGCTGCGTGATGCGTTGGCCAAGCGACCGGGGTACCTCGAGGATCACACGCCGGTGCGCGAGGGCGATGCGTTCCTCGCGAGGCTCGGCCCGGCGGTCAGTTACCAGCGCGCGCTGGCCGAACTGGAGGGAGGAGTTCACGCGGCGTTACTGCTGTCCCACGTGCTCTACGAGTTGCGACGCCTGGGCAAAGCGCCGGAAGCCACGTGGCTGCCTCGCCCGGCGACCGTCTGGCAGGGGCAGATCGGCCTGACGCGCCGGGAGCACGAGGGCACGCGCCGCGGACTCGCGGATGCGGGCCTGTGGGAGGAGGCCCTGATCGGGGTCCCGCCGCGGCTGCATGTGCGGCTCCAGGTCCTGCGGTTGCGGCGATTTCTGGAGTCCGCTCCGACGGTCGCGCTGGACGTAGCGGGACGATCGGACGTCCCCGCATTGGAGGGGATCGGGGATGCGCAAAACGTCGAATCAAGTGGGCGGGAATCCCGCCATCAAGATTTGCGCGAAGCGCCATCACAGATTTGCGTAAACGCGCATCACAGTTTTGCGCAAAGCGACATCCCCCATATGTTAAGAATTACAAGGGTTGAATTACAAGAAAACCCATACCTCCCTTCGCACGCGCGCGAGCAGTCGGCAGCAATCCCGCCATCACCGGCGGCGGCGGGGTGGGTGTTTCCCGAAGGACTGCTCCTCGAGGAACAGGACATCGCCCGCGACATCGTCGCGACGGTGCCGCACCTCGCGCAGCTGCTGCTTGACGAGCTGAGCGGACACATGCGGGGGCGCCGGCTCCAGGGCAGTCCCATCGCCTACCTCCGCGTTCTCGCCGAGAAGGCGCTCGCGGGCAGCTTCATCCCCTACGTCGCCCATCGCGTCGCCGCCGAGCGCAGGCGGGAGTCGATCGCCCAAGCCCAGCGGGCGTCGGAGGCCAGGCGCGCCGAGCGCCAGCGGCACGACCCGAACGCCCGGCAGCGCATCGTCGAGCACCTGCGCCGGATGCGCTCGGCGATCGGATCCGCGGACCCGCCGGCATCCCGGGACGCGGACGAGGAGGGCTCGTAATGCCTCGCGAGCTTCGCCGCGACCGCAGCGCGTCGGCCGCCTGTTTGACCGTTAAACACGCCCCGACCGCCCAGTGCGGGTTGAGCTCCGGGGCTTCGACACCGAGGAGATATCCATGACCCAGAACCACGCCGTTCCTGCGAGTGACACGCTCGTCGCCACCGCTGTGCCGTCCGCCGGAGGCCTATACGACGCCACGACCGAGGTGATGCACCTGCACACCACCGAGGCGCTTGCGCTTTTCCTCGGGCGGGCGGGCTCGGAGCAGGGGAAGACCTCCATCCCTGGCGCGCGCCGCTTCGCAGCGGTGATGAAGTCGCTCTGGCGCCTGTCCGCCAACGACAACCCTTACGCCGACTGGATCCTGCTGCAGATGTCGGAGGACTTGCGCATCCTGCGCGAGGACATGGCCACCGAGTGCGCTCGCGCGAACGCGGTCCTGGCCGAAATGCGCGCGAAGGGGCTCGACGTATCCGTGCTGGCCGCGCGTGAGCCGCGCCGGCTGATGGTGGTCTTCGGCAGCCCCTACGGCTACGCCGTCGCGGAGGCGGTACTGGAGTTCGACACCTTCGCGCGGTTCACGAAGACGCTGGTGCGCAAGGACCGGCTCTCGGACGAGCAGGGGCGGGATCGCATCGGCGCCATAGCGAAGCGTTTCCGCAGCCTCTTCCTCGCCCCGATCCGGTGGGAGCGCACCCTGCTCGCCGACGCGCTCCGAGGGCTCACGCGGACGGACTTCCTACCGGGAGCGTTTGAACCCGCTCGTGCCCGCGTCGCGACTGCCGTGCGGCAACTGGGCGTCGTCCCGGATACGGTCCTGACCTGCGCGGAACTGCCTCGCCACACCCGCCGCCGCGACACGCTGAGCAACGAGCAGCTCTTCGCGTTGCAGACCCCCACTGCCACGGCCGCGAAAGCGTGATGGGAGCGGATCTCGAACGGGTGGTCGACCTGGGGCGTGTGTTCGGCCAGGGAAACACGCAAGAAGACGTGCGCTTACTGGAAAGCAGGCCCGGGGCTAGGCGCAGCGGCGCGCCGTTCGCCTGGTCTTCGCCGGCCCGGGATCCGTTGCGTCGGGTGCCGTTGCGCGAGCGTGGCGGTGACCGGGTGATGGCACCAGTGCTCTCAGGCCGCCTCTCGACGCCGGCGCCGTGACCGCCAAATCCGACTCGCGCCCCAGAGCAGCGCCGCAGGCAAGAAGGCGCTGCCGATCCCGATGGTGGCATCGGACACGACGGGCTCGGCCTTTGGCGTCCCGCGCAGTGCCTCCGGAAACGGACGCGGGGGGACCGGTACTACCTTCCACTGGTCTCGGTCGGCGGGCACCCGGCTCATGTACTCGTCGAAGGAGCCTGCCGGGGCAGATCCGGGCGCACGGCTCGATGGAATCTGGGGGATCTCGACGAACAGCAGTCGGTCCACGCTCGACGCCAGACGCGCTTCATAGTCGGAGGTTGGCTTGCGTTCGCCGCGGACCAACGACAGGAGGTCCGCGCCGAGCGCCTCGAAGGCGGCGCGCGGATACAGACGGACCTGTTCCTCGGTCAGGTACCGGTAGGTCTTGCGGCCAGCCGCGAAGCTCTGGTCCGTGATGGCGGAGTAGTAGTACCCGGCGATCGCCTTGGTTCGACTCGTGGGTCCTCGCTCGGGCGGGTGCCATCCGAGCGCTGCGAGGGTATCGACACTGATACCGGCACAGTTGGCCCGCGCATGGTCGTACGCGATGTCATGCGCGTAGAAGCGCTCGAACGTCTTTTCCATCGCCCCCTGAAAATCCTCCGCTGCGGAGGGTTCCTTCAGAACGGCGACCAGGACATACGACGGGCGATACCAGGACTGACCGCTGTTCAGGTCGGTCATATAGCTGTCCATCGGCACCATCGCGGCGAGGATGCCTTTTTCGCTGACGGTGTCGAGGCTGTAGAAGTTGTTGACGGTCCACTGGTCGAAGCGGCCGTCCTTCTGAAGCCAGCCCGTGGCGACTGCGAAGTGTCCGCCGAGGGCTTCATCGTCATCGCCCTGGGCACCGTTCAGTACGAGGCTGAGAACGGCGCGGGGAGTATCGTCCGAAGGCGCGGCCGATTCCCTTTGCCAGACCGTATGCGTGCGGAACTGGTCGGGCGCCTGGGCGAAGGCGCGGGCGAGGATTCCCTGCAACGTTTCCTGTGAAGTCGCGGCCCGCGAGGCGGCCGCCAAATGCCAGTCCAGCGGCCAGAGGGTCCGGGCGATGAAGCGTTGTGAAGGGGACCCTTCGGAGGTCTCGCCGCGGTAGCTGCCCCGGGCGGCCACGGAGCGCTTCTCGAAGAACCGGCGGCTCGAATCATCGAAGAACGACCGATTCGAAGACAGCTTCGGGACGAGGGACAGCGGCACCCTTGCTCCGGAAGGCAAGCTCAGGGTGGTCTCATCTTCGAACTGCGCGGCCTCGATGTGGTGAGGCGACGCGACCCACAGAAACGGACTTGTCCGGGCGGCAGGGTGCGAGTCGAAGGGCTTTCTTACGGCGACCCATTCTTCGCGGAAGTACCAGGCCGCCGCGGGAGCGAGGCGCGAGCTTTCTGATCCTTTGACGATGTCGAAGACGGACCCGGGCTCGAGTCCGAACTGCGCGTCGGACGCTACCGGCATAGGGTGCGTGTCCGGGGGTGTCGGGTCGGCAAGGGCGACCGCGCTCGTGAGGACGAACCCGGCTGTGGCGATCCATGCCCACGTGGGTAGGCGAGGCAACGCCGGGAGCGCGAACGGATGTTCCACGGCGACACAGATCGCCTCGACGCGCCAGGTCCTGAGTCGAGAGAGCGCACCTGGCAAGCGGGCTTGGCGATCGGTGAAGGCGCGATCGATGTTGGGTTCTGCCTCTTCCTGACGGCGTGACGGAGTACGGTGGGTTCTACGCGGCGCGGTGTGACTCAACGATCGACCTCACATTCTCGAAGCGCGAACTTGCGCATCAGCATCCTCCCGGAGTGCCGGAGGAATCGGGGCATTCGCGCTTCGCGCGGCGGCCGGCGAGGCGCGCAGTATCGGTCGGCAATACGTTTTGACGCAATTCCCTGTCTCGGGGACGCCGGAGGGGGCTTCGGCGGCACGGAGTGAACCTCCTGTACCGAACCCCGGCCGACGCATGTTTAACCGTTAAACAGGCCCCGAACTTTGACGACCGGACAACTGGCGTCTCCTGGACGTCGAAGCGACGGCCATGACCCAGCCCCCCGACCTTCGCGCGAATGACGAGACCATTCCAGCGCGATTTCCGAGGCAGTCACAACGACGACGGCGAAGGCCTGACTCCGATGGTTTCCCGTGAAACCGCCCCCTGCAATCTGCAGACTTCACGGAGGATTCTTTCCGCCCTGGTTGGCGGCGGAACCTACCTGCTTCAGGCCAGTCATTCGATCAGTCACACCACCGGCATCTCTCCCGCAAGCCGGAAGCCGCAAGGCTGGAGAACTCGTCCGTTTCATCCACCCGCTCGGGGATCGTCATCCCCGAGCGGGACGACCTTCCCGGGCATCACGCTCAGGAGGTCGTCATGTCAGAGCAGCAGTCCGCGCAGTACTTCGATCTGATCGTCGAGGGCATCGGCTATCTGGATCGCATCCGTCAGATTCAACCCGAGCAGGGCCAGCCGTTCTGGGTCTGCAGCCTCAGCGCCTTGCGCGGTGAGGCCGGGCGTGTGGCCTACACCTGGTTCGACTGCCGCGTCAGTGGCAAGGCGGTCCAGGAAACCGTCCGGTTGCTGGAGAGCCACGTGCTGCGCGGCTCCAAGGTGCTGGTGGGCTTTCGGCTGGGGGATCTCCACGCCGAGGCCTTCACCTTCGCCAAGGGGCAGCGTCAGGGATCTCCCGGCGCCAATCTCCGGGCGCGGTTGCTGTCGTTCAAGTTCGTGAAGGTCGACGGGGTCGAGATCCAGCTCACGGCGCCTGCTTCTGCGCCCGAGAAGCCTCGGACCCGCGGCCGCGCCGCTGCCTGAGCGTCGTTCCTCGTTTCATCCACCCCGCCGGGAGTGCCCTCCCGGATCGGGACGCACTCCCGGGTCACTTCCGGGAGGTCCTGATGGTTCGCGTCGTGTCGTCTTCGCTCACCGATCTTCGCTGGTGGGTACTGTGTGTCGTGGTGTCCCAGGTGCTGGCCTTCGGGTTGGCGCAGTTGTAGGTCATCGTCCATCCACCCCGACGGGAGTGCTCTCCCACGGGGAGAGGCTCCCGTCTCTGCTCGAGGAGTCTTCTTCGTCATGAACGAGATGCAGTGTCTGTCCGATGCCGAGTTGCTCGGCGTGGTGGTGGGAGTCTCCGGTGCCCGCAAGTCTCTCCAGGGTGCCGGCGGATCGCTCGCCCGTCTGCTCCACGAGTCCGTCGCCCCCTACGACGTGAACCCGAAAGTCCAGACACGGCTGCAGGCCGCGAAGGAGCTGATCCGTCGCAGTCTCGCCGAGTCGATGCGTGACCGCGATGCCATGACCTCGCCCGAGGCCGTCCGGGACTACCTGCGGGTGAGTCTGTCGGGGCGGTCTCGAGAGGTGTTCCTGGTGATCTTCCTGGATGCGCAGAACCGGGTCCTCCGGGCCGAGGAGCTCTTCCAGGGCACGCTCACCCAGACGCCGGTCTACCCCCGGGAGATCGTGCGTCGGGCGCTGGAGGTGAATGCCGCCGCGGTGATTCTGGCGCACAACCATCCCTCTGGGGTGGCCGAGCCCAGTCGCGCCGACGAGAGTCTCACCCAGGCCGTGCGTACTGCGGCCGCGGTGCTCGACATCAAGGTGCTCGACCACTTCATCGTGGCCGAGGGCAACGTGGTGTCGTTCGTGGAACGCGGGCTAATGTGAGCGCGGAAGTCGCAGCAAGCCGCCGGGCGAGAGGGAATGCTCGGCGCCGGTAGTGCGGTGGGTCGTCTTTGAAAGCAGCTTGAAGTCGTCGTCTCCGGGCCCGGCGTTGCCGAGCCCGTCTCTCGAACCCCGCGGGGCCGCGCCCCGCGTCGGGGTGCGCCCGCGAATCCTCTCAAGGAGATTTCCATGAAGAACGGTCGCACCCTCGTCGAACTGGCCACGGAACTGCAGCGCCAGCTTCCCACCAAGCAGGACCTGGTGGTCACCTCTACCGCCCTCTCGGTCAGCACCGACGAGACGGGTGCCTCGCGGATGACCGTGAGTGCCCCGGGTTCCCATCTGTCGTTCGGGATGACCGAGCTGGCGCGGCGTCAGCTGGCCGACAAGCTGAAGATCCCATTCGCGTACTTCGAGCGGATGCGCACCGATCAGCCGGCCCTGCTGGACCGCAACGTCAACACCTGGCTGCAGACGGAGGACGAGCGCCGGATGATACGCACCCTGGACGGCGACGTCCGGGCGGTGCTCTCCGACCGCTACCGTCGTCTGGACAACGCAGACCTGGCCGAGCACCTGCTGCCTATCCTGCAGCAACTGCCGGGGGCGCGGTTCGAGTCCCTGGAGCTGACGGATACGCGGATGTACTTGAAGGTGGTGACACCGAGCGTGAAGGAAGAGATCGTCCCCGGCGACATGGTCCAGGCCGGGGTGGTGATCTCGAACTCGGAAGTGGGGCAGGGGACGCTGTCGGTCCAGCCCCTGGTGTATCGCCTGGTGTGCCGTAACGGCCTCATCGCCCAGGACCACGCGCTTCGCAAGACGCACGTGGGCCGGTCCGTACAGGGCGAGGAGGGCGGGTTGACGGTGTATCGGGACGACACGCTGGCCGCCGATGATCGTGCCTTCTTCCTGAAGGTGCGGGACGTGGTGGCTGCAGCGGTGTCAGAGGCGACCTTCGGGCCGCTGGTTGCGAAGATGCGCCAGACGCGCGGGATCCGCCTCACAGGCGACCCGGTGCGCTCGGTGGAGGTGCTCGGTACCCGGTTCAACCTGAACGATCAGGAGCGCACCGGGGTGCTGCGGCAACTCATCGAGGGCGGCGAGCTCTCGGCCTACGGACTGGTCAATGCGGTGACGCACTACAGTCAGGAGGTGGACAACTACGATCGGGCGACCGATCTCGAGCTGCTGGGCGGTCGGATGATCGACCTCGACCGCAAGCAGTGGCACGAGATCGCGGAGGCGGCGTAGGGCGCAGGTGTGGTGGTCAAGTGAAAGACGGAACCGGTATGGCGAGAGCCATACCGGTTTCGGTACGACGAGCTATCGGGACAGATACACCGTTGTGATGCTTTCCCGCGAGTGCCCTAGTTCGGCGCTGATCACAAGCCGAGCGTCCCGATCCAGCTCCTTCTGTTCGGGTGTCAGTTCTGCACTGCGCGGTCCGCCCGCTGCCGGTGACGCCCAGCCAGTTAGTTCCTGGTAGCGCTGCTGGGCGTACTCGTGCCGGTGTCCGTGGACCCGGTGGATGCCGGCCGCGGCGCACTGATGCTCGAAGCGCCGGAGCTGCTGGACGTAATTGAGCTCGGACGGGATCAGGCTCCCCTTGCCAGCAAGGGCTCGGGCGTCGGCCAGCACTAGGCGCTGTTCGGCGGTCCGGATCGGGATCTCCCGGGATCGTCCGCCCTTGGTCCAGCTGGGCAGCAGCCGGAGGCGGTCGCCCTGGTCCGCCAGCGCCGGGCGAAGTTTGACGGACTCCTCCCGCCGCAGCCCGAAGGCCGCCTGGAGGCGCAGGGAGATCCGGGAGTAGGGGTCGGAGACCTTCGCCAAGTCGCCCGCTGACAGGGTTCGGGCCCGGCTCTCCGAGGCGACGGTCGATCGTTCGGGAATCCCGTAGCGTTGGTTATCCCGAGCGATCACATTCTGCTTGTCGACCTTCTCCGCCCACCAACGCAGGTGGGCCATCCGGTTCTTGATCGTCCCTGTGCTCAGGTTCTCGGCGCGCCAGTGGGCAAGCAGCGCCTCTACGTGCTTGGGCTTCAGGCTTGCCGCTGACATCTGCTTGAAGCCCAGCGACCGGAGCTGGTCGCCCATCAGGCTCAGGACTCTTTCCCGGGTGGCGCGGGTCGAGAAACTGCCGTCCGGGTTGCGCTGGCAGAGGCGCTTGAGATCGTAGTTCAGGTCGTGCATTCTTCTCCAAAGTGGTGCATGAACGTATGGGTGTTGGTGTCGCGAATCTGGTGAGTGTTTCTGTCCGGCCTGGTCGCCGAAGCGAACGAGCACTGCGAGGGACGACAGGACACCACTCCTGTTTCGTGCAGAGACTTCCACTGCTTGCCGCGGCCGCACCCGCTATTGGCTTCGAGCACGGCACGCGAACGCGATGCCGGCTGAGTCGAACCGCTGACCCCGGTTCCAGGGTGGCGCCGAAAAGGCGCTGGGGAGACGCCCCGGAGGGGGCGAGAGATATGACCGCGGGGTGCGGTCTAGGGGGAGAAGAGCGACGGTAGGACTCCGTCACTCGGGATCATCACTTCGCGAACTGCGACGTAAACGACTGATGAGACTTGCGAACTCGGCATCGTCACTACCGGCAGGACCGCGTAGTGACGATGCTTGAATGACGACTGCACTGCCACGACGCCAGTACTGGCGGATCACTCCTTTCGTGACTGCGCGAAATGGGACGAATGCGGACTGCGGATGATGACGAGGTCGAGGACGAGTTCCGCGCCGGGGCGGATCCTGACGCTCAAAAGACTGTGTCGGCCCCTTGACTGGGAGCGACCGAAACGACTGCTACAGATTGAAGCCAGAACACGAGCATCGACCCCCGGCCCAAAGACTGGTTCCGCGCCGGCCCGGCAAAGATTCGTCACGCCACGGGATTGTGTCAATGGCACCCCAGTTTTGGGAGAATTGGGTTGCCATTGACACTGTGAAATGTATAAGGGTGGCCAAGACCGAGCGTGCGATCGCCAGCAAGCTGTCCAGGGGGACGTTCAGCTTCGCCTTCTTCATTCAGTGCATGAAGGCGCTGGGTTGCGAGCGCGTTGAGCTGAACCTGCGCGAAATCGACGCCGGTCGTACGAGCACATTGGATTAGGACACAGCGCAACCGCGCAGGACGCGCCCAGGTCACTGCAGCGAGGACACATTGGGACGAGCAAAGGAAGAATGGCTGGAGACTCAGGAGCGGGGATGGGACGCTCCGGAGAAGCACGTGTGCAGTAAGTGCGTTGACGTCGAGTTCCTGGTCGACGTCATTGACGCTGCGGTGTCAGCGAATACGTGTGACTACTGTAATCAGACCAGCGACGGTCCGATCGCTGCGCCAATATCGGTACTCGTGGAGCGGGTTGCTGACACTGTCGGCTACTACTATGAAGAGCCTACCGCCGCGGGCGTTCCTTACGACGGTGGGTTCATACTTGAACCCGAAAGCATATTCGATGTGCTCGACGCGTTAGGACTTGATTGCGGAAACCCTGTTTTCGAAGATGTCGCGCATGCGTTCACCAACGACTACTGGGTGCCTGCGGCGCAAGGGCACTGGGCAAGCTCACACGAACACGAAATTCTCCAAGATTCTTGGAACAGTTTCGTTTGGGTGGTGAAGCACGAGACAAGGTTCCATTTCATGGCTCGGCCAAACAGGCCTTCGGCCGGACCTCAAGAAATTGAGCCTGGGAGAATTCTAGGAGCAATCGGGCGGGTTGTTGGCACTCTTGGCTTGGTGACGTCGTTCGAAGGCGGGGTCGCTCTTTACCGGGTTCGTGTCCGCGCGCCTAGCGACACATGGCTGCCGGATAGTTCGGAACTCTCGGCACCACCCAATAGGCGAGCCCGCGCGGGAAGGATGAACCCTGCTGGCATTAGCTATCTGTACTGTGCCTTGGAGATGAGCACGGCCATTGCTGAAACAGTCAGTGCGCCACCGCAACACATCGTGGTCGGAACCTTCAAGACGGCGAGACCCCTGACTGTGCTGAACTTGTGCAAGCTGCCGCCGCTCCCGTCAATTTTTGATTCTGAACGAAGGGCGGACCGGGAGTGGATTGTTTTTCTTGAACGCTTCGTGAAGTCTATTTCCGAGCCAGTCCGAAAAGACGGGTCGGAACATATCGACTACGTCCCTAGCCAAATAGTCTGCGAGTGGTTTGCGCAAGTGTATGAGCCCGATGGCAAGGGCACCAAGCTTGATGGGGTGATATATCCGAGCGCTGTCCTACCTGGCGGCAAGAACTTGGTCCTCTTCCCGTCGGAAAGAAGTTACGAGTACGAGTTTGATTCCGTGATTTTCGAGAATGCCGAGGAGACGGACGTGTCAACTTGGTCGGACCTGACTACCGCTCTAGTCTCGTAGACTTACCAGCGCTGCACCTTCGGCAATCGAGCGACCGCATCGAGGGTTCAAGGCTGCATTCATGGTCTAAGACTTCTCCAGAGGAACTGCCGACAGAACTTTCTGCGCGACGGCGTTGGCCTCCTCCTCGTTCAGCAGTTTCCAGTTCCATACCAGATAACTACGAAGGGACCAGTTTGGGAACTCGGAGAGCTCGTCTCGAAAAAGAAAAAGAACTCCGTGAAGAGTCTTCTGGGCGTGCTTGAACTTGTCGCTAAGCGGCTGCCAATCCGGACGTTGGGCCAGGTCGATATCTTGAAACATCCCAACGACGTCACGCCTAGCCTCAGGCCGCACGGCTCGGTCACCATACATCGCCAAACGACAATCTTCGGGGTCTGCCATCTCAAGAATGATGTCTGAGACGCAGATGACGACAAGATTGATTGTGTCGGCGTTCGACTTCAGGAACTTGATGGGTATCCCGTCCTTCTTCTGAATCTTTCCCAGAATTGTCGATTGAAGTCGGAGAATGTCCCTTTGCTCAGCGGCTCCATCTTTCGATATGGCGTAGGCGCCGGATATCTCAAGCTGTTCTGCGATTGCTTCAGCTGTCTCTGCGTCTTGCTGGAGCAGCCTGAGCTCGAAGTACACCCGGGTCTTCGACGCTGTCTCGAGCAAGAAGTCTATCGAACTGGCGTTATCAGGTGACTGCTTGACCTCGTACTGCAATTGCAGGCCAGAGGCTTCAAACTGGTAGGCGAATGTTGCCTCTAGCAAGAACGCCAAGAAATTGTTTTTGTCGTTGGCCTGTAGAAGTCCGGAAAGCAAGGCGCCGTATCGACCGCATCCTTCTAGGACTTGCAGCTTTCCGAGAAGTGCAGCGGTTGCGTTCCCGGATTGTTGCGCGAACCCTGATGCGTCAAGGGCGTGTTCAATTTGCTGTAAGGTCGGCGGCACGAGGGTTTCCGAGAGGCGCCAGCTCAGTGCTTTCGTTGTGCTGCGAACGCCTGAAACACCATCTTCGCAAGCATTCCCTGCATTGCCGAAAAAATGCGGTCATCCTTCAGCAACTGGTCGGCAATCGTGTTGTGACCCTCTTGCCCTTCGATGATGATGTCCGTCAGGATGTCCTTGAAATCGCCCATCGCGAACTGCTGCTCACTGTTGTTGGCTGCCTGTTCGGCAAGTGTTTCGTTCTCCATGAGCTTGCCTTGGATAGTGGTCACATATCCTACTAGGTCGGCTTCGGTGAGCTCGCCAGCGAACAGGTCGTTCATGGTCTCCACGACTTCGGCCAAGCGCCGCTGTTCGTCGGTCAGAGCACGTCCAGAGCCCGCTTCCGACACGGGGGCCAGCTTTGTCGTCTCGCCGCTGGCGAGGTCAAGCTTCTGCTCGCCTAGCTTCTGCAGTCGGTAGTGGGTGAGGCTAACGTCGGCATCCAGGTCGAGCAAACTTGAACCCCCGCGCTCGATGATGCGCGGCATCAGATTCTTGCCGAAGGCGTAGAGCTTCTCCAACTCCGGGTCCTCGTAGGGGATGACCTGTGAGAGGAAGTCGTACGTCCGTAGGTATGTGCCGAGGTCTTTCCGGAATTGTTCGGCTGCGTCCTCGGCAAGCGCATCGAAGCGGTCCTTCGCTGGCTTCAGATAGAAATGCAGACTTCCCTGCTTGCGTTTGGGGTCGAAGAACGCCTGCGCAAACTGGTCGACCTCAGAAGCGAGGTACACACCTGCTTGGTCGAGCTTGGTCTGCAGTTCGTGGACGATATTTGGGTCCGTGACTCCTTCGAGCTGCGCACTCCGGTAGTACGGCTGGAAACTCTCCAGCATCTCCTTTGGCTCATTCACGAAATCCAGGACGAACGTGTCGTCCTTGCCGGGGAAGGTGCGGTTGAGCCGTGAAAGCGTCTGCACCGCCAGCACGCCCGAGAGGCGCTTGTCGACGTACATGGTGTGCAACACCGGCTGGTCGAACCCTGTCTGATACTTGTTGGCCACAAGCAGCAGGCGGTAGGCGTCTTCTTTGAAGGCATCCGAAGGCTCCTGACCCTTGAGCTGCGGGTTCATGTTGGCTTCGGAGAACTCGTCCGGTCCGGTCTCTGGGTCGGACACCTTGCCGGAGAATGCCACCAGCGCCTGCATCTCCTTGTCGTAGCCGCGCTCCTTCAGGTAGCGGTCCACCGCAAGCTTGTAGCGCACCGCGGCCTTCCGGCTGTCGGTCACCACCATCGCCTTGGCTTTCCCCCCAATCTTCGCTGCCACGTGGGTTCGGAAGTGCTCGACGATGACCACAACCTTTTGGCTGATGTTGTAGGGGTGCAGCACGGCAAAGCGGGCGATGGCCTTCTTGGCCTTGGACTGGGGGACAAGCTTCTCGTCCGCTGCCGATGCGAGCTTGTAGAACGCCCGGTAGGACGTGTAGTTCTTGAGCACATCGAGGATGAAACCCTCCTCGATGGCTTGGCGCATTGAGTAAACGTGAAACGGAGCAGGGAGCCCGTCAGGACCAACGCGGCCGAATAGCTCCAGTGTTTTCGCCTTCGGCGTGGCGGTGAATGCAAAGTAGGAAACATTCTCTGGTCGCTTTCGGGAGCGCACCACTTCGTTGATGATGTCCTCGGCGGTGACGTCTTCCGGGTCAATCTCGACTTCGGCCTCGACCTCTACGGGCTCGCCGTCGAGCTCGACCGAAACCGTGTGCTTCTTGGTTTCGGCTGACAGGGCGCTGCGCACCTTCTGGGCGGCGCTGCCGGTCTGGCTCGAGTGCGCCTCGTCGACAATGAGGGCGAACGTGCGCCCCTTCATGTCCTTGACCTTCTCCAGGATGAAAGGGAACTTCTGCAACGTGGTCACCACGATGGGTGTGCCCTGGTTCAGGGCGTCGGCCAGTTGCTGCGAGTTCCGGTCGATGTTCTGCACTACGCCAGCCTTGTGTTCGAACTGGCTCACTGTCTCTTGAAGCTGCTTGTCCAACACGCGCCGGTCAGTGATGACAATGACGCTGTCGAATACCTTCTCGTCGTTGTCGTGGTGAAGCTTGGCGAGGCGGTGCGCAGTCCAGGCAATCGAGTTGGATTTTCCCGAGCCAGCTGAATGCTGGATGAGGTAGCTCTTGCCCACGCCGTCCGTGTCGGCCGCCTGAACAAGTTGCAGGACGGCGTCCAGCTGATGAAAGCGCGGAAAGATGAGGGCTTCTCGGGTTTGCTTCTTCCCGTCGGGCAGTTCGACCTCCTTGGTCTCCAGGTGAAGGAAGTTGCCTAGGATGTCGAGCCAGACGTCGCGGTTCCAGACTATGTGCCACAGATACCAGGTCGGATAGCCGTGCTCAGCGTCCGCAGATGGATTGCCTGCACCCGCACCGCCCATGCCGTCTGGCCGTCCCAAATTGAACGGAAGGAAGTAGGTGTTCTCCCCGTCCAATTTGGTGGTCATGAATACTACGTCGGTGGAGACGGCGAAGTGCACCAAGCAGCGCTGCTTGAAGGTGAGCAGCGGCTCGAACTCGCGCGTCTTGGCATCCCGCGGCAGTCGGTCCTTCTTGTACTGCTCGATGGCGTCCTTGATGTTCTGAGTGAGGTCGGTCTTGAGCTCGGCGGTGGCGACGGGCAAGCCATTGATGAAGAGAACCAGGTCGATGCTCTTCTCGTTGTGGAGGCTGTAGTGGAGTTGTCTCACAACGGTGAGGCGGTTTCGACCGTACCAGTCCCAGAGCTGTGGGTTTTTCTTGTTGGCCGGCCGGAACTGACAGAAGAAGAACTTGCTGGTGCCGCCGCTCCCGGAATCCTTGAAGCCGTGGCGAAGGACATGAAGCATGCCGTGACGGTTGAGCTGCTCCGAGACGCGCTTCAAGAAGACGGGTTCCGACTGTCCGTTGTGAGTCTTCTTGAACTTGGCCCACTCTTCAGGCTGCGTCTCCTGAATGAATGTGAGCAAGTCGTCCGGCAAAAGCGCGAACTCTCGGCTGTAGCCATTGGCCAGGGACGCTCCGCGTTGGGCCGCCTTGGCTGCGTCTATGTGAAAGCGCTCGGACCACCCGTGTGTCGTCAGGTGGTCGCAGAGCTCGTCTTCGAAAATCCGCTCAGTGTGGACGTTGCTCAAGGTCGCCATGCGACCATCCTTTCTCTTCTGAGTGAGTTCGGGGGCCACCGCCATCGCTAAACAACCACCCGGAGCCCCGTACATAGGCGCTGCGATAGTGGACAGTCGATGGCGTGGAGTTCGTCCGGCGTGACCTCGGGAGCAAGCCAGTCATGGAACGACGCTCCCGCACGCATCGAGATTCAGTTGGCCGGTGACCGCGGCTGAAATCAGGGAAGAGCGGTACTCTCGAAGGCGGGCGATATGCTCAAATGCGTGCTTCTGCATCGCCTCGATTGCATGCTTACGTTCAACAAAAGCGGCCACCAAAGCTTGTTGCTCGTGCCGAGGGGCAATCGGGACTCGGAACGCGCGCAACGTCTCGCAGTTCATCGCCCCTTGCGCACCTCCGCTGCCGTCACTCAGATACCGCAGCGCGGTGTACAGACCAGTCAATACGACGACTAAGTACTCATCCGACACGAGGCCGGGGTCTCTGGATGACACATACGCGACGTTTTGACTGACCGTCGCTTCAATGGCGAGCTTGGCGGCCATGCCTCGGGTCGGTCCTTGACCAATGAGGCCGACGATTGTGCTTCCGGCCCGTACTAGCTTGAGTCCTGCCGCAGATTTCCCGGCATCAGTTACGCATTCTGCAGTGGACGCGATGACCCGGTCGTTAATGGCAGTGCTAGTAACCCATGGAATAGTGCCGTTTAGCCAATAGCCTTCGACTTCGCGTTTGGGTGTGGCGCCATTTCCGACTTCAGCGAAGTACCCGAGCTTTGGAATCGTCCAATGTGAAGGTACCCTCGCGAGCCAGCCTTCAGCACGGCCCGTAGATACGCCCCGTCCATCGGAACCCTCCGTGACCAGATGGAACGCATGCGCCTCGACGGCACTCTCAAGTCGTTCCAGCAAGCTCTCTTTCTCTGCAATCAACGCATCAATCCGCGCTGTCTGCTCGTCTAGGAAGTTGGCGATGCGTTCTTGGTCCTCAACAGCCGGAATGTGCACGGTCATTCCGACAAAGACTTCGGGGTAGAGACGCAATCTCGAGTCAATGACACCCGTTGACAGCTTTCTGAACTCGCTCACGAGGGTATCGCTTCGGAAGAAGTAATGAGCGAATCGCGGGGAAAGGCGTGAGTTTTCGGGGCGAAAGACCGCGTATGCCGGACTGACTATTCCGTCAAAGTCAGTGACCCCCAGAGCTCTCTTCCAAGCGAGCATGATGTTCATCACAAGGTCGCCGGCTGCGCACTTTTTGTAACCCTCAAGGCTTTCCGCGCGTGACAAGTGGTCGCCAGCGTCAATGACCTGCGCACGAGGAGCAACGCCGTAGTACTCAGAAACGGAAAGTAGTTGCTCGGAGCCATCTTGCGAGAGCTCCACCACCTCACGCATAAGGTGCTTTACGCGGGCTTCATATAAATGAAGCGGGGCTCCACTTGTCACACCAACACCCCCTTCATCAACTCCAAAAACCGCTTCTCCATCTCCCGAATCTCCTCGGCAATCACCTGCGGTGGCCGGGGTGGTTTGTAGACGTAGAAATACCGGTTGAAATTTATTTCATATCCCACCTTGCCCACCTTGCCGTCCTTGTCATCCTGCACATCGGTATTGACGTAAGCATCCGGCACATGGGGCAGGACCTCCCGCGCCATGTAGGCTTCGATGTCCTCGGACAGCGGGATGCTTTCGGTGTCGCGCAAGTCGGGGTCGTAGGGGCGCTGGCCCTTCTTGAGCTTGACCGTCACTGCTTTGTCTGGAGCGGGCGGTCGGTCCACCGTCACTTTCCGGTAACCGAAGAACGTGTTGTCGAAGACTTTCGACACTACTCGCGGGGGCTCCGGTGATTCAGTCGGCCCATTCTTGGAAGATTCCCGGTATTCGAGTATGAAGGTCGCGTCCTTCCGTGCTTCCGCATAGACCTGAACGACTTCCGCAATTTGCCCGTCAGTGAGGTAGACACGCTTGTTGCCCAGGCTCTTCTTCGTTTTGGCGTACATGCGCGTGGCGTCGATGAGCTGAACCTTGCCCTTGCGGTCGCCCCGCTTGGCGTTGTCCAGAATCCAGACGTAGGTGGCGATACCGGTGTTGTAGAAGAGGTCGGTCGGCAGGGCGATGATGGCTTCAAGCAGGTCGTTCTCCAAAATCCAGCGGCGGATTTCCGATTCGCCTGAACCGGCGTCGCCGGTGAACAGCGGTGAGCCGTTGAGCACGATGCCGATGCGACCGCCGCCTTCGGAGGCAGGGCGCATCTTTGAGATTAAGTGCAGCAGAAACAGCAGGGAGCCATCGGATACGCGCGGCAGACCGGGACCGAAGCGGCCCCCGAACCCTTTCTTCTCGTGTTCGTTCTTCACGAACTCCAGGACCTTCTTCCACTCCACCCCAAACGGGGGGTTGGCGGCGCCGTAGTCGAAGCGTTCAGATGGAAATCCGTCCTGCGACAGGGTGTTGCCGCGGACAATGTTCTTTGGGTCCTGTCCCTTGATGAGCATGTCCGCCTTGCAGATGGCGTAGGACTCGTCGTTCAGCTCCTGGCCGAAAAGCACCAATTTCGCGGTCTTGTTGATGCTTCGCGCGACCGTCTCGGCGACGGACAGGATGCCCCCGGTGCCAGCGGTAGGGTCATACATCGAGCGGATGACCCCGGGTTTGGTCAGGGCCTCGTCGTCGCCAGCGAAAAGGCAGTGGACGATGAGCGATATCACCTCCCGAGGGGTGAAGTGCTCCCCGGCGGTTTCGTTGGAGGCTTCCGCAAACTTCCGGATGAGTTCTTCGAACACCAAGCCCATGGTCTCGTTGGGCACAACGTCCGGGTGCAGGTCTAGGTCGGGGGAGGCGAACTTCTGCACCAGAAGATAGAGCAAGTTCTTGTCGTCGAGCTCCGCGATGCGCTCGATGAACTTGAATCGCTCGAACACGTCCCGGGCGTCGGCGGAGAACTCACCGACATAGGCAGTCAGGTTCTGGCGGATGTGCCCCTGGTCAGCGAGCAGCCCAGGAAGCGTGAACAGGCTCGTGTTGTAGAACGCCTGCTTACTCTTGCGCTTGAGGAAGGGGTCCAGGTTGACGCCTTCGCCCTTGCGTTTGGCATGCTCGGCGAGCACATCCGTCTTGGTGCCTTCTAGGACACAGTCCAGGCGGCGCAGCAGGGTGAACGGGAGAATGACTTTTCCGTAGTCAGCCTGCTTGTAGTCTCCGCGTAGCAGGTCTGCTACCGACCAGATGAAGTTCGCAAGTTCCGAGAATGACTGGGCCATTTTTCTTTTTCGGGTGAAGTAGTCGCTCCCGGTGAAGGGAGACGTTTTATCCGACGGGAGGGGCACGTGCTATTCCTCATCCTCGCCGTCGTCGGGGAGCTCCTCGACCAATAGCATGGTGACCTTGTAGCCGTCCTTCTGATATAGGGTCTGCTCCAGTACCGATTTCGGCAGGGGCGGTCCGCGCTCATCCGATAGCCAGGTGTACGCGTCGAGTTCGTCCATGTCCCCGACGCCCTCGCCAGGTTGCGATGCATACGAGTCCCGCGGTAACGGTTGGCCGTTTCGAACGCGAAGAAGGAACGGGAACTCGGGGCCTTTGGTCCAGTATCGGATGGTGCTGCCTTGGGAAAACACGAAGGCGACTGGATGACCGCAGACGTTCATAAATCTGCGTGCGGTTGCCTCGATACTGGTGTCAAACCGAGCGGACAGCTGGACGACATGTTCGATAGTGGGCTCGCCGAGTCCCCTGAGGAATTGCCGGAAGGGTACTGACGGCATCAGGAGTTCAGAGGCGAAGGCGTTCGCCTCAACTTCCATTTCGACCCCCCGGTTTGACTTGCCGTCCGGGGGGGTCTCCTTGATGTCCTGGGCCGTGCAGCTGAACTCCGTTTGTCGGTGCCAGGGGAGCAGGTAGTGACCTAGCTCGTGCCCTACAGTGAATCTCCGACGCTGTGGGTTTCCGTTCGCTTTGACCAGAATGACCCCTCGAGACTTCTCGGGATTGGTCATCAGCATCCCCTCGAATCCCTCAGTGGTCATTTCCTCGATTCGTTCGATGCCCGCAGCTGTGGCGATTGCATCGAGGGGCACCGGGAAAGGCATTTGAGGGTTCTGTCGCACGATTTCGCCGACGATGGCCTCTGGAGTCGCTTTACCGTCGAACTCCATGAGGTCGAGGGAGATGCTGGAGGTCACGGTTTCTTCTCCCTCAAGACATCCATCATTCGACGCACGGTCTCCTGGTCCCGCTCGTCCAGCGACTTTAGGTCGCGGTAGAAGACCATCGCCTCATCTTGGGATGTCATCCCCATTTGTGCTGGGTCTATCAAGAAGTCGACACTAACCTGGAAGTGGGCCGCCAGTTTCCGAAGCAGGTCGGCGGTTGGGTTTGCAGTCTTCCCTTTCTCCAGTTCCCAGATGTGGGTCTTGGTGACGCCGACGGCGTCCGCTGTCTGCTGCAGCGATTCTCCCTTCCTTAGGCGAAGCTCATTCAGCTTGGCTCCGAGGGACATGTTCAATTCTCCCCAGTTATGTAGGCGCGAGCGAAATCCCGCCGGCTCGAGCGTGTCCGTAAGATACACCCGGACGAATACGGCAGACGACGGTTGCGTGGTCTGGCGAGCCAGAGTAAGATTTGTCTTACGGTATCGTTCGGGTTCGGGCAATCCGCCCGGGCGATAGAAAAGCCTTGTTAGGGTTATGGAATGAGGTCAGGCACTTTGAAGCGGCAGGTACCTGAAGGCCCAATTGATGTCGGTCCAAGCCTACCCCGGCAGGGAGGTGCTGGCGCCAATGAGTCGTCTGGTGTGGGCCTGACCGAGCCGACCGGTGCGGTGGTGTCCACGGGCGTTAGGGGTCTCGTCGACCAGGATTTGGCGAACTGCATGCGGGCGCCGATGGGCCAGAACCAGACGCTGATTGTCGTCAATCAGTTCACCTCGGCGCTCTTTGGTCGCGATGAGCCGTCTCAGGCTTGGGCACTGCTGGGGGCTGGAGAGTTTGGCCCGGAGTGTCTCGAGGCAGCGAAGCCCCTGGTCCGACGCGGCAAGTTGCACTGGGCCGTAACACCTGTGCAACCCAGTGAAGTGGACCCGGCAGGCCTCAGCATCGGAAGGGCCACGATGCCTGTCGTTAAGGATTGGCTCCGTACTGCGGACCGGGCGACGACGGTCTCCGGGCGCACCGGGGAGGTTTCCGTCAGGACGATGGACGAAGTAGCTATTCGGGCGGCGTGGCGCTGCCAATTCCCCGGCTGCGGCAAAGATTTGACGACACACTTTGCGACGGGTCGCCGCGGGAACTATGGGTACTTTGCGCACATTGTCGCGTCGTCCCCAGACGGACCACGCGGGGACCCTGTGGAGTCTGCGCGCCTCGCGGATGACGCCAGCAACATCATGCTGGCGTGCGACGAGTGCCACAGGCTCATCGACCGAGTTGCGCCCCATCTGTACCCGTCGGCGGTGTTGCGTGAGATGCGTAGAAGTGGTGTCGAACAAGTTGAGCGCTTGCTGAACTCACTTCGGTATCCAGAGGTGGAGCCTATTCTGATGTTGGGCAACATCTCGGGGCAGCCGCACCACTTTTCTCAGCGCGCCGCTGAAGAGGCGCTGTGGAAAGTCGGCTTGCGCCTAGCGAGGGGTAAGCCAGAGGTCTTCTGCCTGAATGGCAACCACCTGCACGACCCGCATGCGCCTTATTACTGGGGTTCGTTGTTCGAGGCGCTCAAAACTGACGTGCCTCGCCTTCAGGCGCTCCTGAACGGGACTCGCTCGGGCGGCGGAATTCGGCCCGAGCTTGCCGTCTTTCCTCTCCACGGGACGTCGATTCTGATGGTTGGCGGGCGGCTCATCGGGGATACAGGGGGCGTGCACCTGTTCCAGTTCCACCGAGACCAGTTGGCTTCCAATGTAGGTGCTCAGTGGGCGTGGCCGACGGACGCGGTAGAGCCGGCGGCGGAGAAGTATCAAGTCACCAAACGACGTGATTGGCACGGCGAGGACGAGGCGTGTCTCGTGGTGTCTTTGACGTTCGAAATCAGCGCACAGCGCCTGCCAAGCAACTGCGCAACCGCATCAGGTTTCGTTCTGCCGACAGTCGTGGTGTCTGCTGATAGGTTTGGGTCTGACGTTGTCGGCCACCCGAAAGACCTCGAGCTGTTCGGCAAAGCACTGGATGAGGCGTTGCGGGTCATCCAGGACGAGTGGAAGGCGCGCCGCACTCACCTGTTCGTGGCAGCGCCGGCAACCGCCTGCTTTCGAGTGGGACAGAAGATGCAGGCGAGGAATCAAGCCACCTTCGTGTGCCACGAGACGGGAAGAGGTAACGGCAGCCCGTTCAAGCGAACCATAGAAATCTCCTCCGACTTCATTTTGGAGCCCGTCAGCGGGCAACGCATCGCCCTTTGAACTCAGACCTGTTGAGGTGCGCAGCAATGACCGAAAAGAAATCCCTGTCCCAGAGCGTTCGCGACGCGCTCAACGCTCGGCAGCAAACGCAGCAGTGGGAGTCCTTCATTGCTGAAATGCTCCAGAAACTGGAGCTCTCGCCCGCGGAGCGAGGTCGTGCCGAGCAGCGCTACAGGGAACTTGCGCGCCATCTGGCTCGCAAGCTCGGAGTCGGCGAGAACGATGTCCACGTCGTCATTCAGGGGTCGATGCGGACGCAGACGACAATTTCCCCCCGAGGAAATCAGAAGTTCGACCTCGACATTGTGGTGAAGCTTACCGGGCCGAGGTTCAACCGCGTAACTCACTCAGAACCCTTCTTCCGGGAGTTCGGGGAGGCACTGAAGGGTGTGGGGGAGACGGCGGGGGACCCGAAGGCCAAGAAGCGCTGCTGGCGGCTTCAGTATCCAGGCGAACCGTTCTATTTCGACGTGACGCCGGCACTCCCGAATAGCCTCGGGATTACCGGCACGGACCTGCGCGTGCGCGACCCGGAAACGGTCTGGAGCCCCTCGAATCCTGAGGAATTCGCCAAGTGGTTCTGCGACATCGCAGGCAAGAGGTTTCCGTTTCAAGCTCCGCAGATTAAGCGCGCCTTGGAGTCGCGGGCCGAAATCGACCCTCTGCCCAACTCGCGCGTCGGGTTGGACGACATCCTTCGACGCGCGCTCCAGCTCATCAAGCTACATCGTGAGAATTATTACTGGGCGCTCTCCGAAGAACGGAAAGAGGCGAGGCCCATTTCCATTGTTCTTGTGACACTCGCGGGACGCGCGTACGACCACTTGGTCAGGACGAATCCGAGAGCGTTCGCGTCTCCCATTGAGGTCGTGCTTGAGATGGCCGAATTGCTGCCGAGCTGGCTTGAACGCCGTAACGGCAGCATTTGGGTGGGGAACCCGAGTCTTCCTTCGGAGAACTTCGCGGACCGCTGGAAAGATGATGACGGTGCTCGTGAGCGCGAGTTCTTCTCGTGGCATGCGCGTCTGATGGCGGACCTCGAAGCCCTGTTCTCCGAGGATTTCAGCAAACGAAGCGAGCAGCGTATCAAGAACGTCTTCGGTCAGGTCGCGGTCGATGCACGCAATTCCGTCCTTGCGACACCCGGCGTGCTCTCCGGACTCCTGAGTGTTATGCCCGTGGCGGCGAGGGCTAACCCCACCGCGCCGGTCCGCTCCGGGTCGAAGAATACGCTGGCGTGACCTTACCTTGCTGATGCCCGAAAAGGCGTTTATCAGAGCAACCAGAATCGTCGAGGAGTGGCTGGCGGGCGCGGGCGCGCCGTTCGTCCGCAGAACAGAAGTCCGCATGGGGTCGCGTCAGCCGATGTCGTGGGAGCTGGACGTCGACCATCCTTGCCTCGGCGGGCACCCTGTACGCCTCGTGCTGCCAGAGGACTTTCCCGCCACACCAGCCCAGGTGTACGTCGATAAGAGCCTGTGTCTGGCTCTTCCGCATGTCGAAGAGAGTGGAAAGGTGTGCTTGGGGGTAGCGTCCAGCGCACGCGACTACGGCAACCCAATCGGCGGCATTGAGCAGGTCGTGCTGGCGTTCCAGGAGTTCCTGCGGTGCTGTCTTGACGCAGACTGGGTCGAGGAAGAGTTTCGAAGAGAGGCCTACTCTTACTGGCTACGTTTCTGTGAGGCAAGAACCTCTAGGCCAGGGGCGCTCAAGACGCCCAAGAGAGTCTGGGTGTCACTAGGGACCCTGGGCGAGTACGAGGTAGGAACTGTCGCGGTTTACACCTTGGGTTCTGGAACGAACCGTTCCTCACTCGCAATCGGATGTGCCGGGGCAGACGACCCGCACACGTTGGCGAGTCGGCATGGCTTGGGTGGCGGCACACTCGTCCGTGGAAAAGCGATGTTCTTACGACTGCCTACTTCTCAACCATGGGCTCCGTCGGTCTGGCCGTTGAGCTTCGCTGCTCTCGCCGAACTGGCGGAGCGTCTTTCCGGAACACCAGGAGTGCTGCAGGAAGTACTCGCGGGCGCGACCGGTAACCATCCGTCGTTCGTTTTTCTGGTGCAGGGCGGGCTTGTTTGCGGATATCAGCTCTTTCGTGCGCACGCGAAGGCGCTCGGGGTGCCAACTATCGAGCCAGTCTTGGTTCACCGCATAGACCCATCATGGGCGCTCACGCGGGGATACCAAGCGAGCGCGTTCGCAGCGAGAAGTCGGCGGCGCGTCCTTGTGCTCGGATGCGGTTCGCTGGGAAGCCCGCTTGTAGAGTTGCTTGCGAGGGCCGGGGTCAGGAATCTGGTTCTTGTTGACTCGGAGACTTTCGAGCCAGAGAACTGCAGTCGGCATATCCTTGGGATGTCGGCCATGCATCAGAGCAAGGCAACTAAGTTGGCCTCACGCCTCAATGTCGAGATACCTGGAGCAAACGTCAAGGGCGTCTGTGCATTCGCCAGTTCGTGGGTCTCGGAGAACGTCCGACCGGGCGATGTTGACCTTCTTGTGGACTGCACAGGGGACAGTAGTGTTCGAGCGATGCTCTACCAGTACAGAGCGGCGTCGTTGGGGAACTGCGAACTAGTTCATGCTTGGGTTGAGCCGTTCTGCGCCGCGGCGCATGTGGTTTTCGTTGCGGATGCTGACACATGGCCTCTCGACGACCCTGCCGATGAACTGGTAAATGCCGCCCGATGGCCCCAGGAGGGAATGGTGGAGGTCCCCGCATGCGGAGCTGCGTTCCATCCCTACGGCGCGGCGGATGTTTGGCAGGCCGCCGGTTTTTCTGCCGAGCGTGTGCTGTCCGTCATCGATGGTTCGGTGAGCGAGTCAATCATCTGGTCTTGGGTCAGGTCAAGCGCCTACTTTGATGACCTGTCTGTTCGTGCAGAAGTCGGAGCACTCGTGCCACGAGGGGGTTCAAGATTCGATGCGGCTATGGTGACGCGACGTTTTCGAGACGTAGTTACGCTTGATGTCTGATGCATCAGTTCTGTTCCGCATTCCAGAGGCATCATGGACACTAGAGTTCCGACCGCGAGTGTTGAAGACATTCCTACGACACACGCAGCGTCGTAAGCAGACACGGGAAAGCGTGGGGCAGTTGTTCGCGAGTGACCTTCGCGGCGACCTTGTTGTTGTCGAAGAGGCAACCAGACTTGCCGCTGTTTGGTCAGGTCGTGGAGGCGTTAAGTTCGATGCACGAAAGGCAGAGGTCGAACGAGCGGCACTGTTCTCTCGCGGGCTGCACTGTATCGGACTGTGGCACACGCACCCGGAGCTCGCTCCGAGGCTGTCCATCGCGGACTTCGAACTGGCGGCAGAACATGCGTCTGCGGCCCAGCCCATTCTGGCAGGGATCGTCTTCGTGATTGTGGGAACGGCGCCGTGGCCCACGGGACTGGGTGTATGGGTCCACGACGGAAAAACCGTGTGGGCGACGACCGTTGAGCTGGAGGCGGGTGATGTTTTTCGCATGTGGTAGGGACGTGCGATCTAGTAAGGGTGCGGCTTTGCTGAGCAGCTGGAGCTTTGCGGCCAACCGCAATCCCCTCTGTGGGAGCGTTATGGGAAGCAGAATGATCCTTCGATTGATGAACACACTTTACTCGCTGAGAACTCAGCTCCTTGCCGGCTTGTCCGTTCCGTTGGAACACGACGGTCGCAGGCGGTCATGGCACACCGATTGGCTGTTCGACGAGGCGCGGTTTGAGGAAAATCCAGGACGTATTGGTCATAACGGCCTGGGAAGTCTTGAGGTCGGTGGCGGCCGCGATCGCGTCGACCGCTGATTCACCATCGCCCCTTGGTGCCGCTCCTGCTGTTAGGGGAAGGCTTTGGCGCGGAGTTGTCATTCTCGCGAGTACGTTTTTTCGGATCGTCCGCGGAGCTGTCTTGCTGGGATGCGTTGCTTGGAATTGGCGTGGAGGGTGTCTCTGACCGGCCTAGATCGGGGCGGGATGCGTTCGCCCCGATGGTCGACCACACAGCCGGATTCCCACCGTGACCTTCGCTGACCTTGCCGATCCGAACGGATCGCCGGTAGTCGTCGCTCAGTACCTCACCCGTTCCCTCGATATCGGTCCTCCCTTGGTCAAGACGCGTCCCGACCTTCGCGCGGTCGGCCTTGAGGCGGGTGCCGACATCGTCGGTTGTCGAAGCAGTCGGCGTCGTCCCGGCTTCGGCCTGACGGCGCCGGAGTTGGTTGCGGTGGGCTGACTGTTCTGTCGCCTTGACGTCGTTGCCGGCCAGACTCTCGACAGCGTCGCGGTATTCGGTCGCAAGAACGCCGCTGCGCCAATGCTGTGGGTCGGGTGAGAGGCGTTCAGGGCCGATCGGATTGCTGGACGCGACGAAGCCGCCTGGCCCGTCGCCGCCCTTCGCGTAGTCCATGGCGATTTCGGTGACAGCCCTCTGTAGGGCGATCGGGTCCTCTTCCTTCAGTAGCCCGCGTTCTGCGAGACGCTTCGCGGCGTAGTTCGTGAAGTCGGTTTGGGTGCCACTGCTCCATTCCCGCATGAACTGGGCAGTACGAGCAATTTCTTTCGCTTTCGCGTAGGCCACTTCTGTGGAGTTCTGGTGGTCGACCGCTTCCCGGGAGGAGGTGTCGTAGCCTTCCGTCGAAGCTGTGCGGCTTCCCTTCGCCCACTGGTAGGCGTCGGTCGCGCGGAACTCGCGGACGAGTCCGGCGGCGTTTGTGACCTGCGCGTTCTCGACAGCGTGGCGTGCATAGTCGTAGGCGCTCTGAAGGCTTTGCTGGTCCAGATGCCGACCTTCCTGTCTGGCTACAGCACCGATTTCCGTGAAAGGAATCTTCGCGCCGGCCGACGCCGAGGCGGCAACCGTCTTTCCGACGGTGGAGTCGTCTGTCAGGCCGAGCCTGCGGTTCACATCCTTCGCTACCGAGTTCAGGGTCTGGTACTGGGTGGAGGTGGAGCCGCCGTCGCTGGTGTTCGATCCGCCGGAGCGCTGGCGGTACTTCTCGTAGCTGTCCTGGATGCTTAGGGCCTTGGTGAGGGCGGTGGCCTGGCTGCGTTGCAGGGTGTCTCGCTGGGTGGTGGCGAAGGTTTCGGCTTCTTTGGCGCTCTCGGCGATGGCGGTGGCTTGGCGTTCGCTGATGGTGAAGGTGCTGGCGAGGCGGCTCATGGTGGCCTGATAGCGGAAGGCGCCGGCGTCGGGGCCGGTGCCCTGGATGGTGGTGCCCCAGGCGTCGGATTTGGTTGTCATGTGGGGGGATGTTCTGGTGGGCCCCAGCTGCTGCTGGTCCACGGAGACGGCGTCCTGGGTGAGGTTGCCCTTGGTGGTCGATGCTGCCTCTGTTGTGGCGGATGACTGGATCTGTGCGCTGGCAGTGACGGCTTGGAAGGCCACCTCACCGCCCTTCAGGATGGCGGTGGCGATGATGGGGATGGACACCACCAGGTAGCCGGCGACGGCCTGGTCGGAGATAGCGCCGTTGTAGATGGCGGCGGCGGTGTCGAGGGCGAGGCCTCGGGCGGTCTCGTCCATCCGGGCGGCGGCTGTCAGGTTGCGGCTGCTGGCCAGGGTGGCCACGTAGTTCAGCACCGCGTAGAGCGGAGGCCACAGCTGGATCCAGATGAGGCTCATCAGGAAGGCCTTCAGGGCTTGGCCCAGGGCTCTTCCGTGGGCGAGCAGCAGGAGCAGGAAGACGAACGGGTAGACGGCGTAGATGATCGCCTCCAGGGTGTTGCGCACCATGGGCAGCGCCTGTTCCGCGATGCGGCCCATGGTGACGAAGGAGGCGTTGGTGGAGGCGGTGGCGTTCGCTCGGGCGGTGGCGATCATCAGCGCGGCCGGGTCGTTCAGGCGCTGGCTCTGCAGGGTGGCGGCGTCCTCCACCAAGTTGATGAGGATGTTCTGGCGCAGGAGGTCGCCGGCGCCTTGCGCGGCGTCGGCGAGGCCAGCCTTGGTGTAGGCCTGCACGATCTGGTTGTCGGCCCCGGCTTGGGCGATGGTCGGGTCGAGTGCCGGATTCATGCGGAAGGCGAGGATCGCGCGGGCGCGGTTCACGGCTTCCGGGAGTTGGGTGTTCAGCGCCGTATAGACGTTCGGGCAGGTGTCCACCTGCACGGGGTTGCCACGCGTGGTGAAGCGGGCGGGGTTCGAGTTGCCCATCAGGGCCCATAGGTCGGTGCTGCGGGCGAAGGTGGTGGGGTCGAGGGTGCCGTCCTGCAGGTCGTACAGGGTGCAGTTCTGCACGTAGGCGATGAGATCCGCGCGCAACTGCGGGTCGGCGATGTTCACAGTGCGGGAGGCCTGGATCAGGCGATTACCGAAGAGCACGCCATTGCGCTGATAGGTGAGCTCGGGCGGGAGCTGGGCGTCGGCATCCGGGATTGCCTGAAACGCCGTCTCGAAGAACCGGGTCATCCCGTCGCCCACCTTGGCGGTGAAGTGCCCGAAGAAGGCCACGCCGATGGGGACGTTCGCTACGGTGACGGGCGTGCGGTTGCCCAGCCGGTCGACGATGACGACGTCGGTCTTGGGCAGGAAGAGCAGCTGGTACATCACCATGAAGCCGATGAACCAGCCCCACCCATGAAAACGCCCCGGGGTGAGCAGGCCGGAGAAGACGGCCACCAGCATGCCCGTCAGGGCGATGGTGCGGATGAGTCCGTAGTAGTCCGCGCCGCCCATGATGGCGGCGATCGCGTTGAAGATCCCGCTCAGGGTCTCGACGTTGCCATAGGCGTAGATCTCGAACATCCGCGCCTCAGCCGTGGCCCGCCGTTCTACTGAAATCCAGCATCGATTTCAGTGCCGGCGGCATGGTCCCCCAGAGCTGGCGCTCCAGGTGCTGGAGGTCCTGGGTCAGCGCGGAGACGGAGCGCACTCTTGCATAGGCGGCCTGCTTCTCGGTGGCGATCTGCTGGCGCACGGTGTCGGCGTTTCTCCGGAGGGATTCGAGCGCGTCGCGCTCCATTCGGTTGCGGTCGGGGGACTGGGCGAGTGCGCTCAGGGCTTGGCGCAGCACGCGGGTGAGGAAGGTCTCGGCGTAGTCGAGTGCGATCACGTCCTTGTAGGTCTCGATGAGCGTCGGGGCCATGCCCGAGCCAGGGATCGTGTTGGCGATGGAGAGCATCCGGTACACGGGCTCGGTGGTGGCGTTCACGAAGCCGATGTCTGCCTCGGAGGGTGCGGTACGGTTGGCGATGCCGTCGGACAGGCGCTGCAGACGCTCGGCCACGAGGCGGCTGAAGGGCTTCACGGTGGTGGCGGCGCGGGTGGGCTCCAGGCACTGGTCGGTGTCGTCGCAGACGTAGAGGGTGACGTTCACCCGGTCCGGGGTCTCGGCGGCCTGGCTGCCCAGCAGCAGATCGCGCAGTCCGGTGACGGTGGGCTCGAGGACGCGTGTGGTGGCGCCGGTGCCGTCATCGGCGGGCGGGGTGAGGATCACGGTGCCCAGGACGCTGAGGACCAGTTCGCGTTCCTCGCGGCTCACGGTGGTGCCGACACGCTTCAAGGCCTGCCAGACCACGTTGCCTTTCACGAAAACGCGTTCGCGGACGTTCTCGTCGGTGGAGTCGGCGGCGGCGCGCATGACGGACGGCGCGTTCGATGCACAGGTGGTGCGGCCTTCGGCCCGATCGGAGACGCTGCCCAGGTACTGGGAGATGTTGGCGCAGCCGCTCATGACGGCGTTGTCGTATTCGCCGACGGCGCCGTTCACCAGGGCCTGGGCGGCTTCGCAGGAGTTGATGTTGAGCGCGTTGATCTTGTTGATCTGGTCCTGGAGCTCCGTGAGCAGCTTGTCGATGTCGGGGGAGATGGACTGCAGCGCCAGCTTGAAGGCGTAGCCCACGGCGTTGGCGCCGATGTTCTGGAGCAGCGCCACGAACTGCTGGCGGTTGATGAAGGAGAACGCGCCCCCGAACAGATCAATGCCGCCGCAGCCGGCCTTGAGGCTGGGCAGACGGGCGCTCACCATGGGGAAGTTGCGGCCCGGGGCCCGCATCATGAGGCTGCCCCCGGTGTAGAGGTTCATGGCCTGTCCCCGGAAGGCGCCGGGCTCGCTCACGTTGCCCAGGGCGCCCATCTCGTCGAAGAAGGACTGCATCTCGGTGTTGAGATCGCCGGGGTGACTGCTCAGGGGGAAGAGCAGCAGGCCGGCGGACAGCGCGATGGCGAGGGCGGTGCGGATGGGGTGTGCGCGGCGGGCTTTCTTGATTGGCATCGATGGATTCGTTCGGACGGTCAGAGGCGCGGCTCGGGCGCATCGGCCAGCGTGGCGATGCGCTCCAGCAGTTCGTTGAAGGCGAGCAGGCCGAAGCCCACCGGCTGGATCGAGCGGCGGGCGGGCTCGGTCAGGTACAGCGCGGGTACGGCTTCGGGCGCCAGGCGTGCCGCGAGGGCGGGGTCGTGTCTCGGGTCGGGGAAGTCCGGTAGCGCGCCGCCGTCGAGACTCACGGCGTAGATGCGCAGGCCGTAGGTCTGCTCGAAACGCCGCAGGATCGGTGCGAAGCGATGGCAGTACGGGCAGTCGGTCCGGAACACGAAGATCAGCGCGTGGGTCTGCGCCAGCGCGCGGACACGGGCTTCCTGCTTCGACTGGGTCTCCCGGTCGAAGACGTCGATCGCGGCGGCATTGGTGGGGCGGGCCTGGACGCTGGCGTCGAGGCTGGGTGTAGTCCACACGAGCTGCTGCCAGCGGCGGGCGAAGGTCTCGGCCTGGCGCATCACGGTCTGCTGGAGGCGCATGTAGGCGGTCATGTTCGCGTCGGTGGGGTTCATGACAGCGATGCGCTTCAGTTCCTCGAGGCGGGCCTGGAGGGCTTCGAGGGACGAGAGTTCGGGGCGCTTCTTCTCCGCGTTGGCCTTCGGGGTGGGCTTAGGTGTCGGGGCGGGTGGTTCGCGGTACCAGAACCAGCCCTCGCGCTGCTGGGTCCAGTAGTCGTCGGCGGCTGGGGCGGGCGTGGTGGTCGTGGTGAACGCGCAGGCGAGTAGGGTGGCGACTAGGACCCGATTGATGGCGCGACTCATTGCGGGGTGGTGGTGGCGCGCACGCGCTGCTCCACGCGGGCGCGGATGGCGGCGTTGTCCGGGAGGGTGGACTGGATCTCGCGGGTGAACTCGCTCAGGTCCATGCGCGAGAAATCCAGACCCTGCAGCTCGTCCACCGTGAGACCGGTGCAGTCAGGCGATTCTGCCGAGCCCCAGGCGCGGCCGAGCTGCGCTCGGCCCTGTTCCTGGAGGATGCGGGCCAGTGTCGAGCGGAAGCAGCAGCGGGTCTCGGTGGTCTCCAGGCAGGCGCTGGTGAGAGGGACGCGCCGGGAGCAGTAGCTGCCGACGGCATGACACAGGCGACGCTCGCGCTTGAAGGCGAGCGTCTTCTCCTCGGGACGGCAGGAGAGCAACTCGGCGGCGATCCCCGTCGGCGACAGCCGATGAATCAGATCCACCACTTCCGGCGGATCGCCGAACAGGGCGTCGTAGACATAGCGCGACGGGCTGCTGGGAGAGGTGGGGTTCGCGCTGTCCGCCAGGCGTGCGAAATTCGACAGAAAGCCGCCGTCGGCATCCGCTCGGCCGCAGCAGTCGATGGCGTCGGCCAGCTTGTGCCGGCATCGGTCGTCGGTTCCGTGGAAGACGCGCTGGTTGGCGGGGTCGAAGCTCTTGCCGGCTTCTCGTTGTGCCTCCATGGCGGCGATGGCTTTGGCGAAGTCGGGGTCGGGGGTGTGGGCCGTATCGAAGCACCGACCTTCCAGACAAAAGCGGCGGTCGCCGCAGTTCAGGACCTCGCGCGTTGGTGCCGCGGGCACGGGGCAGCGGTAGGTGAGCGCCTCGGTCGCGCAGGCGGTGGCGGAGAAGGGATCGAGGCAACGGGTTTCCAATGGCGTGCAGCCACGCGCGGCGAGCGGCGCGCAGGTGTCCTGGGTGGTGGCGCTCAAGCAGCGGTAGGTTCTCGTCTTGCGCCAGCAGTCGCGGGTCACGGCGATGCCGGCGACGAGCTTCGTGCTCGGGCCGTCGACACAGTGCTCGGCGACGAAGGTGCAGTCGGCGGCGGAGGCGGTTGCGCTCCAGAGCACCGCCATGAGGAAAGCGAACCGCTTCATCGGGTGCGGGCTTCCAGGCTCTGGCACTGGTCGTCCCACTGATCCGTGAAGGTGGTGGCGCCCAGAGCGGTGAAGGTGCCGCTGCCCTGCATGGCGAGCGCCTGACAGGGATTGCGGAAGGTCGCGGTCAGGGTGCACGCGCTGCCGTTGCAGTGCTGCTCGTAGGACGTGTCGAAACACACAAAGGCATCAAAGCGGGAGAGACCGGGGGTCACGGGAATCTCCACGCCGGGGCGGCCGGGCACGGGACCTTGGGCGATGCTGTAGCGCGGTTCGAGATCGCCCTTCCAGAGCATGCGTACGTGCATGGTGTAGTCCGTCACGCCGCAGCTGAAATCCATCGCGAGGACATCCGGGCACCACGGACACAGGTCCCCGACGATTCGGGTGAGGAACTGGCCGGGTGTGCACCCGGCTCCGGGTGCGGGGACGACGGTGAGCACGCGGTCGCAGGTGAGTGTCTCCACCATGCGGGTGCGATGGCACAGCTCCGTTTCGGAGGCAGGAGGATCGGTCTGGGTGGTGAGGGTGCAGTCGCTGTAGGTCCCCGCGAGGGTGCCCAGCACGCTGTTCGGTTCGCGACCGATCTGCCGGCCGCGGGTGATTGGTGGTGATTGCGTGTCGATCGTTACGCTCTGGTGCTGCGTCGGATTGGTTTGGGTGAACTGCGTGGCGGCGCAGGTGGCGTCCTGGGCGCTCGCGCATTGACCGAGGCGGGCGCGGGCGTTAGCACCGAGCGATTCGGCGCTCGGGCGATCGGTCGGGATGGCGGCTGCGTCGAAGTTCGGGACCTTCGTGGTGTGGGTCGAGTCCACGCTGCCGTGGGCGCGCGCGTTGGCGCCCTGCCCGAAGGTGCGGCCCTGGGTGAAGGCGTCTTCGAGGCCCTGGGCGTGCGCGGTCGCGGGGAAGACGAGGCAAACGGCGATGAGTACGCGCCTCATGGCGTACCTCGCAGGGCCCGCAGCGACGGCGGCAGGTTCGCAGCCCATTGCGGACGCGCGCGAATCAGATGCTGGAGGGCATAGTCGAGGGAGACGTCGCCGGACACGCGGAGGTAGTCCTCCGTGACTTTGCATTGGGCCGTGTTCTTCGCGCAGGCCGTTGGGTCGGCGCTCCCGTTTCCCGGCGCCAGGACGAAGCTCGGGACTTGGGTGACGCCATAGCGCTCGAAAGCGTCGGGATCGATCTGGACGCCGGTGTTTCGCGAGCCGAGCAGCGCCTGGATGCGCTCCGCGGTTTGCCGCATTGAGTTGCGATGCAGGCCGCGCAGCAGCAGCGGCACGCCGAGGTCGGCGGCTTGGTCCATGAGGCGTTGCAGGGTGGGCTCAGGCAGGGAGAGGGAGATGAAGACGCGCAACGTCGCGGGGCTTGTCGTTGCGGACTGGGCGGTCGCGCGCACGGCTGCACCCTTCCTGGCGAGATCTTCGATGTCGAGGGCGGGGCGCGAAGGGTTGGGGTTCAGCGTCGGGACATGCGGAATCGGCTGTGCCTCGATCTCCCGCAGTTCGGGGAAGGGGCGGTGCAGGCGGACGAGGTCCATCTCTTCCGGCGTCGGCCAGCGCGGCGGCTCGGCGGCGGCGTGACTCAGCGCGCCGGTGAGCAGGAGCACGGCGAGGCCTCGGGCATCAGTACGCACTGGCACAGCAGTTCCTCTTCCGGAAGAGTTGGATCGCGAAGTCTTCGCCACTGACGGGGTAGGACTTGCCGGCGCCCCACAGGATCGTGCTGCGGCCGAAGGGGTGGCAGCACGCACCCGTGCCGATGCCCGTATCCGGGATCGGATAGACCAGCTGCGTGCGGTAGTGGGAGCGGTCCGGGATGGGCTGCGGGTACGGCGAGCACAGCGCGAGCGGGCCGCCGGTTTCGAAGGTGAGGAGTTGGCGGTGCATCTTGGCGGTCATGCGCTGCGTGAGCAGCATGGCGGCCTGAATACCGCCGATATGGGTGGTGGCGTGGCCGGTCATGGGGTAGGTGGAGCCCTGACAGCCGGCGCACCAGAAAAGGCCTGGAATCGGCAAATGGGCGGTGGCAGCGACGCAGTCGGCAGCGCAAGCGGCCTTGGCGATGGGGTTGGCGAAGAGCACGGCCTCGGGCTCGAGGATCGCGGCCAGTTCGTCGTCGTTCCAGAGCGGGTCGAACTCGGTCAAGTAGGCGATATCGAGGGCGCCTTTCTCGAGACAGGGGAAGTCCAGCAGCACCTCGAGCCAGTCGAGGATCGGGTTCACGTACCAGTGCACCTGGTAGAAGCTCGTGCGGGTCTGGCTGTCGTGCATCACCTGCGCCCCGCGCGGCGCGGGCAGCGGCAGGTCCAGACCGAAGCCTAGGCCGACGAGGCAGAACGGCACGCGCGTGACGTCCACCATGCGCACCGGTTCCCAGAAGCCGATGGTGAGACCGATCTTCGGTGGGTTCGGACAGGCGCACACAGGAACCGGCGGGTTCGGGGTGTCGGCGGGGGTGCCGGGCATGAGTGGTACAGCACCCAACGACAGCGGGAAGAGACACCGCCAGCAGATGTCCGTGAGCGGGTTCGCGAAGCGGCCATGACAAAGCGCGTTCTGGGCGTAGGCCGTGTTGGCGAGAATGAGCGCGGTGGCTAAGGCCGCGCTTCGGAATAGTCGCGCGATCACGGCAGCACCTCCAGCGTGTTCACTTCGTCGATACGAAGTCGCAAACCGTCCTGACGCACCACCGCCGGGATCTGGGTGATGCCGAAACGACCGGTCAGATGCGCACCCTGGTCGAAGAAGACCAGCCGGCGCCAGCGGCGGGCGAGTTGGGTCGGACTGCCGCCGGTGAGGATGGGCAGGAGCTTCTCGCCGCGTTTGAGGTGCGACTCGACCGCGCGGACTTGTGCAGTCTCTCTCCCATCCAGAAAGACCAGTCGCTTCGACAGGCTCACCGTCTTCAGTGGGTTAACTTGCGTTCCGGCAGCGATGACGGTGTTGCCCTCCGCGTCGAGGACGGGCGCGGTGATGGCGATGCTGGGATCCCAGTGGAAGTGTCTCGGGGTTCGCGTGGGTGCGAGACCGGGAACGGCGGGCGGGGTCTCGATGTGGGCACGGACGCGGCGGGTGGCGTCTTCCTGCAGTCGCTTCAAACGGCCGTCGGCCTGAGCCTTGGCGAGGTTGGCTTGGATGACCTGCAGGAGGTTCGGCTCGGCAATGGGGTAGACGGGACCGATCGTGCCGAGGTCTTCCGCAGCTACGCGTATGGCGGCGAGGACCACCAGTGCTGCGACGGCGAGGCGATCAGAACAGCGCATGGGCCTTGCCGATGATCTGGGTGCGCGAGATCCAGCCGGTCAACGCGTAGCGGGAGTCGAGGCTGTCCGGGTGGGGCGCGTAGACGTGGAAGCGATCCGGCGGCAGCGTGCCGGTGGGGCCGGGCGCAAGGGGCGCGCCGGTCCTGGTCTTGTCCTTGAGGACGCCGAAGGGGGTCTCGTTCACGAAGACGGCCCGGCCGAATCGCTCGACGTTGTCGCCCGGTATTCCCACGAGCGCTTTGACGAAGGTGGTGCCGGCGGCATAAGGGCCACCTCCCGGCCAGCGGAAGGCGACGAGATCGCCACGCTGCACGGGCTCGCCCTTGTGGATGAGGAAGAGCGTGCCGGGGAGGCTGGGCGTGAGATTCAAGCCGAAGGTGTAGCTGCGCTGGAAGGCGATAGCGCCAGCGACCAGTGCGGTGGCTGTGGCTATCTGAAGGGCGCGTCTGGTGCTGATTCGCATCGTCACAGTCCGAGGCGTTCGCGGGCGCGAAGCGTGAGGTCATTCACTTCAGTTTCACTGCCGAGCAGGGCTGCGCGGTTCAGCACGAGGCAGCCGCATTCCTTCGGGAGGTCGCGCAGGAGGGCCTGCAGGTCCTGGTGGAACTGCGTGGCGGCCTCCAGCAGTCGCTGGCGTGATGCGGGATCGGCGTCGCGCTGTACGAGGCTCGCCGTGATCTGGGCTTCCTTGAGGCGGTAGAGCTCGGTCACGTCGAGAACGGCGAACTTCGGTTGCAGCATCCGCAGGTGTTGAAGCGCGAGCGGGACGGCCGCCACGGCGAGGGCGGTGAGGGCAATGCCGCTGAAAAGCACCAGGCGCACGTTCACAATTGGCGGGTCCTCTGTTCGAGGACCGCGTCGATGGCCTCCCCGATGTCGAGGCCTCGGGCGCGCTGCGCTTCGATGGCCTGGAAGTCTTCGGCACGGCTGCTGTAGAGGAGCAGGCTGAAGGGATCGAGGAGCAGGCGGCCCACGCCACTGCCCGCTGGCGAGTGGATGAACACCTCTGAATACATCCCCTGCTCGGTGCGAAGCGAGAGCAGCAGTCGCTTCAGGCCGTCGTCCAGGTTGAGTTGTCCGAGGCGGTCGAGGCGTTCGATGGCCTCGGGCTTCTGGCGCAGCAGGAGCAGCCAGTCGGAGTTGGCGAGCGCGGCCTGCGCGGCCGGAGAGCGGCCGTAATCCTCCACGGACTGCGTGGCGGAGAGGAAGGCGCCGCGGTACTTGCGGGCGCGACGGTAGCCCGCCTCGATGAACTCGGCGCAGGCGCCGCCGGCGAGCAGATCCCAGGCCTCGTCAATGATCACGATCTTGGGTTGCTCGCGGGAGAAGTACATCTCCCGGGTGATGCGGTACATCACGATCAGGAGTACCACCGACTGGAGATCCTTCTTGGCCTTGAGCTCTTCGAGTTCCAGCACGATGAAGGGCGCACTGAAATCCACGGGCTCGCCCCCGCGGGTGAACCAGCGACCGTGAGGCCCGTCCTCGGTGAAGGGTTGCAGCATGGAGGCGAGGTCCTTGAGGCGGCGGTCCTCTTCCGGTTCGTTCGGATCGAGCCGGCCGCTGGCGAGCCGGCGGTGGATGTCGGTCACCGTCATGGCTGGTCCCAGTTCCTTCCACACGGCGAGGATCGCTGCAGCCAACGTCGCATGCTGGAAAGCGCTCAAGGGTTCGCGGGGCGAGACCATCTGCGCGAGCAGCGGGGCGAGGAGTTCCATCTCCTCGTCGATGTCCTCCACCTGCGCGAACGGATTCAGCGAGAAGCGGGTGTCCTCCGAGAAGGCGATGAAGCTGCCGCCGACATGCCGGCAGGCCTTCTCGTAGGAGCGGCCTACGTCGATGATCCACACGCGCGCACCGGTGCCGAGGTAGGCCAGCGCGATCTCGTTCAGCAGAGCGGACTTGCCCGACCCAGAGGTGCCGGCGATGGCAGCGTTGTAGTTGCCGGCGGGGTTGTCGTAGAGGTCGAGGGCCATGAGCTGGCCGCGCCGGCCGGTGAGCAGAAGCACGGGCGTGCCCGTGCCGGACCACTCGGCCACCACCGGCGCCAGGTGCACGGCGTTGGCGGAGGTCTTGGTGCTCACGCGCTTCATGCGCTTGAGATCGGCGTGAAAGCCGCGCGAGAGCGTCATTGGCAGACTCGCCACCAGCGCCTGGGCGTGCATCAGCGCATCGCGGGTGAGTTCGAACCCCCGGGCCCGGAACACGGCGCGGGCCGCCTGCTCGTGGGCCACGGCCTCGCCGGGCGGGCACCACAGCAGCACCTGGTGCTGCAGGTCCACGAGGTTTGCGCCATCGTCCAGCGCGTTCAGCACGATGCCCCAGTCGGCGCGGCGGTCCTGCAGATCTGGGAGGAAGCGCGCCATGGTGCTCGTGGCGTTGGTGGTGGCGCGGGCGGCCTTGAGATAGGCCCAGGAGCGCGTGGCCTCGGGGTCGAGAACGGCGATGTTGAGCGTGATGAGGAAGGGACAACCCAGCTGCAGGCTGCCCTGGTACAGATCGCCGATGAGACTGCCCATCTGCCACAGGGCATAGCGGGCCGGATAGGCGCGGACGGAGAGCAGGCGCAGGTCGGCCTCCCCACTGTGGGCGGTGTTGCTGAGGTGCATGCCTTCCCGCTCGATGCGAGTGCGGGTGGCGGGATCCATGACCTGATCCCGCAGCTCGCGGCCGTCGTCGTAGGCGAGAGGAGGACCGTCGCCAGTCTGGCGGTGCGGATCCAGCAGGCGGCTCACCCAGGCGATGAGATCGTCGGCATCCCATACGCGGCCCGGGAAGCCCGCGGCTTGCAGGGTGGCGAGCATGGCGCTGCGAAGCTGCACGAGTTCTTCGAGGCGCGAGAGGTCCTCGGCATGACCGGGGAGCGAGACGCTCATCACCAGACGGAAATGGCGCAGCAGCGTGGCCTGGGTGGGAATCAGCGGACGCTTCGCCCCATCCAGAAAGTGCCCCACCCGGCGACGGGCCAGGATGCGGTGGATGTTGGTGTGACGGCCTTCGCGTCCGCGCGAATGGAACTCGGGAAGTTGGTCGTCCGGCTCGCGCAGTCGCGCGTATCGGGCCAGCGGGCCTCGCAGGTCGGGGCTCGCGTAGAGGTGGAACTGGATGCCGGTGCCGGTGGGGGCGGCGAGCGGGAGGCTACCCAGGATGGCGGCCATCTCTTCATCCGCGCCAGACTGGGGACGCAGTTCGAGGCAGAAGCCCATGCCCTCCCGATTCGCAAAGATCTGGCGATCCGGGATCCAGGCGAACCACGGGAGCCAGTCGGCGAGGGCGACCCGTTCCGGGCGCGGTTCCGAGCGCCCGCCGAGGGCAGCCTGAAGGTCATCGAGCAGGGTGCGAAGCATGGCTCAGCGGCTCGTCGGAGATAACGGCGCCGTGGGTGTCGACGTCGGGGTGGCGGACAGGGCGGGGCGCGTGACCTCGGGCTTCACGTCCTGCGCAGGACGCACGCGGGCCATGCGCCACTGGCCGGCGTTCACCAGCACGTGGACGACGCTCGCTTCGTGCAGATCGCCGTCGCTGTCTTCCCAGGGAGCGATCCATAGGCGCAGGACGCGGGGCGCGGTGCGGAGGGCTTCGGGCGCTCTTGGGGACGGGGCGATTTCCGTTGCGGAGCTGGATGCGTCTGCTGCGTTGTCTAGAGCGGGTTTGGCGGACTCCGCGGGAAGGGTCGACCACACCGGCGAACGATCGCCGGATAGCGAGTTCGCGTAGACGCCGGAGACGGAGGTGCAGACGGTGCCTTTGGGTGCCTGGCAGCCGTAGGTGGGGGAACCCCCGAGACCGGACATGCCACCAGCACAGCCGGTGAGCGTGAGCGCGGCGATCGCTGCAAGGGTTGCGGAGTGCGATCTCACGGGCGCAACTCCTTGCGTACATCGGTGTGTGCAGAGGCGACAGTGCGTTCCAGCCAGGCCTCGATCTGGGCGGCGTTGGCCGCGCCCTGCAGGACTCGCCCATCCGTGGCGATGAGGGTGGGCGTGCCGTCGATGCGCAGGCGATTCGCGAGCGCGATGTTGCGATCGACGGGGTGGGCGCAGGTGCGCGCCTTGGGCGGCGTGTCGGTGGCCATCAGGATCTGCCACGCCATGCTGCGATCTCTCGCGCACCACACGCGGATCGCGCGCTCGCGTGCCTTGGGATGCAGGCTTGCGATCGGAAACAGGAAGGTGTGGACGGTGAGGTTCGTTACCTTGGCGAGTTCCACTTCGAGTCGCTTGCAGAAGGGGCAGTCCGGGTCACTGAACACCGCGATTACCCGGCTGCCGTCACCGCGCACCGTCCGAAAGGCGTCGGCGAGCGGCAGAGTCGTGAACTCGATTCGATGGCTCGCGCGTTCGCGCTCTTCGGTGAGGTCGCGCTGGGCGGTCAGGTCCACCAGATGCCCGAAGAGGAAGTAGCGCCCCGTCGGGTCTGTGTAGACCGTGCGTGGACCCATGCGCACTTCGAACACGCCTCGCCACGGTGTCGGTGCCGGCGTGCCGAACGTGACGCCGGGATAGCGGGTCTCGAGGGTTTCGCGGGCGGGGGGACGTGGGGTGGTCTGCGGCGGCTCATCCGTCTGGGCGTGAGCGAGAGATGCGCTCAGGCACAGTGCGGACAGTGCGAACGCGGTGGATCTACGGTTCATCAGGATCCTCGGGGGTGCGCTTGCGCGTGCGTTGCTGGAGAAGTGGGAGGTCGGCCTCGGGCTCGTCGTCGTTGGCTCGTGGTGCCGAGTTCGATTCGGCACCGGGTGTGTCGAGGGGACCGCCGAGGTTCATGCCCTGGGTCACCACCACATCCACATGCCGGCCGGCATCCACCTCGATCACGGGGAAGACTTTTTCGGCGAGACTGATGTAGTACTGGGCGAGCCGGTCCAGCGCGCGGCCCATGCCGATGCCGAGACCCGCCTGGAGCTGGCGTTCGGGATCGACGGTGCTGGTGGTGCCGAGCGGCGAGACCTGCAGCGTAGTGGCGCCAGTGCGGAAGGCGTGACCGATGCCGCCGGCTACGCCGGCGAGCAGGGCGTTCGCGAGGATCTGGCCCTGCTTGGAGACGAGGCGTCCGCGCAGGCCCGCCTTGCCGTCTTCTCCGGCGACGTATCCCTTGAGGGGGACGTCGAGGGCCGTGCCGTCGCGGTTCACACAGGACAGCGTCTCGGTGCGCAGGTAGGCGCGCTCGGCACTCACGTCGCCGAAGCCCGCGGCTACCACGAAGCATTCCTTCACGCGCGAGCGGAACTGGTTCGGAAGAACCGCGTGATCGAGCAGCTTGAGGATCACCGGCTGCGGATTGCGCTGGGCCTGTCCGCCGGTCGGGGCATCGAGACCACCCAGCATGATGGCGCGTGCAAAGCTGCCGCTGGGCAGGTAGCGGCGCGTGTCGCGCGGCGTGGGGGCTTGACCGTTGCTGGCGGACTTCTCTGGCGTGGGTGTTGGCTCGGCAAGAGTGACCGAAACGATACCCGTAGTGGGGAGCAGCGACTGCCCCGCTCCCGGCACCCCGGATGGAGGGGAGGAGGGAAGGGCACCGGGCGGTGGTGGGGGCAGCCGCTGCAAGAGGGGATCCCGCATCGGCGCGTCGGTGCGCTTGTCGGGACCAAAGTCGGGCTTCAACGCCGGGGCGGACACCGGCGGTGGAGGAAGCGGCGTGAGGCCGTCGCGCTCCAGGCGGCGCAGGCGGTCCATCATGTCCTTGGAACGTTCGTCGAGTTGCGTGTGGCGCTGGTCAAGCTCGCGGGTGTTCTGTTCGATGGCCTTCAGGTGCGCGTCGGCCTGGCCGCGCCAGGCGTCCTTCGGGTCCACTTGGGCGCCGGGGGCGAGGATCTGGGTCGTGACCGGCCGGGACGGTGTTTCCGTGGGCTTGCGGTTCGTCACCTGGACGGACAGGAAGGCGGTCCCGCCGATGACACCGGCAATGCCAGCCAGCAGGAGGTACTGGCGCTGACGCGCCCGCGTCATGGAGCGAACGGTGGGTTCAGTCATGGGCGCGGCGCTCCCGGATGACGGTCAGGCGCAGGCGCTCGCCTGGGGCGAGATGCACTTCTCCTACGGCGTTCAGATCGGTGTCGGGATCGAAGGCGATGGCCATGACGCCGGGCCTGGCGAAGCTGCGCTCGCTGAGGTTCCTGCCCTCCTTCGAGGTGTTACGCAGTTCGAGGCGTTCGCCCACGAGCACGGCGCCCGTCCATCGGGATTCGATCAGGACGCGCAGGGCGTCGAGGGCGGGCGCGAGTTGCGCGACGCGCTTCGATTCGAAGCCTTCGATGGGGCTGCCCTCCGCCATGGCCAGCGCCAGGTGCTTCAGCTGGCGCACGTGGGTCTGGGCGCGCAGCGCAGACGGCGCTGGCGTCGAGGACTTTGGTTCGCGGATGACAATGGCCTCCGCCGGCGTATCGACCGGTTCCAGGAGCAGCGAGACGCTGATCCGCCCTGTGCTCACGAAGACGTTGATGGGCTTCGTGGTGTTGGGGCTCGTGGGGCGCAGGTAGACCTCGCCGCGTTCCTCGTCCTTCTCGAGGACGAACTCGCCGCTGTTGCCGAACAGGCGCCGCACACGGCCGTCCTCCACGGCGATGCGGGTGAGTTCCTTGCGCGAGATGCGCGCGATCACCGTCTCGCCGTCTACCGGCTCCACGATCTGCAGCGCATGGGCGCTTTCAAGGGCGAGCAGCAGCAGACTCGCCAGCGGCATCAGCCGTCGGGGCATCGTCCCTCTCCTGGAAACTGATCACGCTCACGCGTCCGGCGCGAACCGTGAAGCCGAGGTGGTAGGTCTTGATGACGTCGGCGACCCGGCGGTCGCTCACGTAGGTGGTGAGGCGCCCGCGGGCGGTCACCCGTCGGCGGGGCAGATCGACGCTCACGTCCTGCGCGGAGAAGACCGTGGCGGCGCCGTCGCGCTTCAGACGTTCGGCCGCCGCGGCAAGCGTGGACTTGAGTGCGCCGCTCACCTCCGGGTCGGCGTAGCGCAGGAGTACGCGCGCCTGGTGGTCCACGTTCTGGGGCGTGACGTTCAACGTGAGCTGCAGGAGGAAGTAACCCATCTGCTCCAGGTACTCGGCGCTCAAGGCCTCGGGTTCGACCCAGAAGCTCTTGTGGATCTCAGGGGGCACGAGGATCACGCGCTCTCGGCCAGCGAAATGCACGCAGGCCAGAGCCAGGACAGCATTGGCCACCAGACACACCGACAGCAAGATCAGCAGCCACAGACTCACGCGCCGGGCGGCACCCATGTCCTGGCGCAGGCGAAGGAGGTTCATCCCGTCATCTCCCTAGCCCAGGACGGCGGCGTGTACTTGAGGCCCGTCACCGCCGGCGGCAGATGCCAGTACATGAGGTGCAGGGCGTAGGCGGGATGGCGGCCGGACTTGATGCGGCTATAGGCCGAGGCGCACAGAAGCCCCAGCAGCGCGCCGGTGAGGAAGTACCCGAACAGCATGCCGGCCGCCGTGCAGGCCATCACCAGGAGAGAAACATCCAGATCCCACCAGAACATGCGCGGGGGATCGTTGAGCCGGCGCGGGATGTCGCGGCCGGTGCCGGGGGCGGACATGGGCTCAGATGACCGCGGTCATGATGCCGTCGATGATCGTCGGCACGTAGACCATGAAGAGCGCGAAGACCACGCCCACGAGCGCGGGGATGGGCGAGGAGCGGGCGATGCCGACGCCAGCGCCCAGGATGAAGGCGGCGATCGCGATGGACTTGCCGAGGTAGCCGTTCACCCAGTTGAGAAGCGTGGTGTACATGGTCTGGAACTCGGTGCCGGTGGTGCCCGCGAGGGCGGGGGCCGCGGCGGTCACGGCGAGCAGGGCAGTGAACAGAACAGCGGAACGGGAAAAGCGCATACGAAATCTCCTGTGTGGGGTCGGGACTGAGGGTTCAGGTGCGTGCGTCGAAGTGACGCCGGACACGGTCCACGTAGGCGCGGGCGCGCCAGCGCGTCGGACTGTGGTACGCCCCCACGGCAGCCCAGGTGGGCCCGAGGCGGGCGATGTTCGTGGCGAGGATCCAGGCACCCACGTGAAGGCTGGTGCAGGGGTCGAAGAGATCGCGCTCCCAGATCCCGCTTCTCGCCAGCACGGGCAGCCAGGCGGAGTTGATCTGCATGAGCCCCAGGTCGCGGGTGCCGTTGCGGTTCAAGCGGATCGCACGCGGGTCGAGGGACGACTCGGTGCGGGCGATAGCGTGGAGCAGGCGAGCGTCTACCTGATAGCGCTGCGCGGCGTCTTCCCAGCAGGCCTCAACGCCGGTGCTGGCGACGAGGAGCGAGAGGAGCGCGAGGCGGATGGGAAGACGGCGTGGCGCGGAGGTCATGGCCGGGCGCTTGTGTGAGCGATGGGCGTACGTTGCCTCGGTCACAGCGTCGGGAGGACACGTCGCGTGGCGCAATCGGATCGGCGTGACGAACGATTGCGCGGGGCGAGTCAGATCACGACCGGCGAGACCTGCTTCTCTTCCGTCGTGGAATCCGCACTTTGCGGGGAAGGCGCCGCTGGGCGGTTTCGATCACTCCCGTGCAGTCAAGGTCGCAATCGGATTTGTGTGCGTGACGATTGCGGTCGGGGAGAGGTCGTTCGAGGCGGGCGGGGTTTCGATACTGGGGGCATGACTATCTCCCGCATCCGCGTCTTAGCCCGCACCGCCGGGCACGTCTCCCACCGGAGTTCGCCGTGATCTGGTGGCCCAGAAAAGCACCTCCGCTGACGCGCGTTGTTGACCCGGAACCCGACGGACTGCCGGTCCTTAGCTTTGAGCAGCTGGTGGAGCGGACGGGGACTGCGGATCAGCTGCACGCGATCCGACGCCGGTGCGGCTTCACGGTCGAGTTCAATGAGGCGGAGATCACACCGCTGCTTCGGGCCCTCGCAGAGCACGTGCAGCTACTGCCGGCCATCGGGTCGGAGGAACTGGGTTCGCTCTGGACGCAGTCCCTGGACCGCGCCTCGCGGGCCCTGATGCTGAGGCAGGGACGCATCCTGCCGCCGGGCGCAGCGCCGGAGACGGTGGGTGCGGCTGCCCACCGGTGGACGGCGGTGGTGCTACTGAGCGCGTTGCTCGACGGCGTTTGCGACGCGCTGATGCAGCGGGAAGTGATCGCGGTGGAAAGCCGTGGTGGCTTTTCTCGATGGTCGCCGTTCGGGGCCAATTTGCGGGAGGCGGGCACGCTTGCCTATCGGGCCGGAACCGTCTTCACCAAAAATGGTGAGGACAACGCGTTTCTTGGGCTTTTACTGCTCGGGAGATGGGGTTCTGGGCGGTTCTTAGGCTGGTTGAGCGAGGACCGCGAACTTTGGGGGCTGCTTTGCGAGCGCCTTGTGGGGCGTTCCGAGGGTGGGGTTCTGGGCGAGTTGATCGATTGTGTGCCTCGCCAATCTGCAAAGGTCCCACCAAAGGTTAGCGCAGCGTCTGATACGAGCTCGCCGGTGATTGACTCGCCTTCAATTGTGTCCCCGTTGTCCGTCGCCGCGCCCCATGCCGCGCAGGAGGAATTCCTCGAGGAATTCGAGGAACGCCAGCGGAAAGTCCGCACGGGTCGCAGCGCGGGGCGGGTGCCGACATGAACGGGCAACTGGAGGCGAAGCTTCGGCCTGCCTACGAGTGGCTGCCGGCCGTTACGTCACTGGCCGTCGCTGGTGTCCTTGCGTTGAAGCCAGGGTACTTTCTGGTAGACACCCCGATGGGCGCCTGCGTCATCGGCGGGCTCGTCCTGCATGGTGTTCTGCGCGCCCAGCAGGCGCTAGACAACGGGCGCTACCGGCGGATCCTCACCCAGCCGCGGTCGTATGCCATCAGCGCCGAGGACATCCCCGTCGATAACAAGCGGCTGTTTCTGGGGCGGGGGTTCCGGTGGGATCGGCGGCACACTCAGCGGCTCTGGGAGGCACGCCAGCCAAAGAACGAACATCTTGTGGGCCCCCCGTGGTGGCTGCGTCTCCTCTCCCCCGGAAAGTCTCACACACCCGTGGCGGAGGCCATCGGCGGCGATCCGCGAATTCATGGAGTCGAACCCGAGGAGGTCGATATCTGGATGGATCTCGCCGAACGTGTGGGACACACCTTGGTGCTCGGCACGACTCGCGTCGGCAAGACCCGCCTGGCCGAGATTCTCATCACGCAAGACATCCGGCGGGGCGAGGTGGTGATCGTCTTCGATCCGAAGGGTGATCTCGACCTGCAGCGGCGTATCGAAGTAGAAGCGCAGCGCGCCGGGAGAGCGGGGGACTTGTATGTCTTCCACCTGGGGCACCCGGAGCGATCCGCCCGGTACAACCCGGTCGGGAGTTTCTCCCGGGTGACGGAAGTGGCGACGCGGATCGCCGGCCAGCTACCGTCAGAAGGGCAGTCCGCAGCGTTCCGGCAGTTCGTCTGGCGGTACGTGAACGTGATGACGCGTGCCCTCGTCGCCCTTTCCAGGAAGCCGGACTACGCCCAGATCAGCCGGTATGCCTCGAACATCGAGCCGCTGCTCATCGACTACTACGAGCACTGGCTCGACCGGGAACCGGAGGCGGCAGGCTGGCGGGAGTCGATTGACCGGCGCCCCATCGATCGCCGGAATCTGGACAAGGGACTGCAGTCTCGAGGCGAGCGGGCTGTAGCTCTGGTGCAATACGCACGAGAGCGGTCTCTATTCGATCCGATCGCCCAGGCGCTGGCCACCACCCTCAGCTATGAGAAGTCCTATTTCGACAAGTTAGTGGCTTCGCTGCTGCCGCTCATGGAGAAACTGAGCACGGGTGCGATCGCAGAACTGCTCTCGCCTTCGGACGACCCGAAAGATGAGCGGCCTGTCTTCGATTGGGCCTCGGTGATCGCGGGACGGGGGATCGTGTACGTGGGGCTGGATGCGCTCTCTGACTACGAGGTGGCCGGTGCGGTGGGCAACGCCATGTTCGCGGATCTCACGAGCGTCGCCGGTGGGATGTACAAGCACGGGACCGGTCGCGGTCTGCCGGGGGAGGGTCCGCTTCGGCGTATCGCGCTCCATGCCGATGAGTTCAACGAGCTGATCGGCGACGAGTTCATCCCGCTTCTCAACAAAGCCGGAGGGGCGGGGTTTCAGGTGACGGCGTACACCCAGACCTGGTCGGACGTGGAGGCGCGGATCGGATCCCGTCCGAAGGCGGGGCAGATTGCCGGGAACTTCAACTCGCTGATCATGTTGCGGGTGAAGGAAATAGCGACCGCGGAGTTATTGACAGACCAGCTTCCGGCGGCTCACGTAACGAATATGGTGACGTCGTCCTCGGTCTCCGATACCAATGACCCGAGGGAGTTCACCGACTTCTCCAGCCGCAACGATGACGGGATCGTGACGGAGACCGTACCGCTGGTCGCGCCAGCCGACCTGGTGCAGTTGCCGAAGGGGCAGGCGTTCGCGCTGCTGCACGGTGGGCACCTCCACAAGATCCGAATTCCGTTGCCGGACGCAGCCCGTGATTCGGCGATGCGGCTGAGAGAGAAGGCTAGCGGAATGGCGGGGCGCACCGGGCAGATTGAGCCGCGTGTTCGCCCAGTCTCCGAGTCCACGACCGACGAAGGAAGGGGCCTGCATGGCATCTAGGACCACCGGTCCATACGACGGGATGATAGCGAGGGTGTTGCTCACCCCGTTCAAGGTTGGGATCGCGCTGGTCCTATTGCTTGCCGGGTTGCTCCTCGTGGCGTGGACGATCGACTGGATCTATGTCGACTACGTCTGGCCAGGTCGGGTCGAAGGGCTTCGGGACCTGCTCGCCAAAGAGATGGCGGTCGCGAAGGGGCTAGCGATTCGCCGGGGGGGATCGGCAGCGAGCGTGTCAGCGCCGGCGGAGTGGCTGTATGCGCTGGTCTTCGAGACGACCGGACTGCACGAAATGGGGAACCGGTTTGCAGGCCACGAGGGGCTTTCTATTCCGGACACGGTAGTGCGCGATGCCTGGATCGCCCACCGCGAGACCACTGAACTGGCGATGATGAGCACGCAGCTACTGGGGCTTCGGGCGGGGATCCTTCTGCGCTTGCTACCCCTGCTTTTTCTGCTCTACGGGGTGGGCGCAGCGGAAGGCTGCAGTCAGCGGACGACTCGGCGCGCAGAGATCGCGCGGGAGTCAGCGAGCCTGTACCACCGAGCGAAGCTCGGGATTCTCGTGATGCTGGCGCTTGGTACAGCGGCGGTACTGGTCTGGCCGAATCCAGTGGCCTGGAGTCTGTGCGCCTCCTTCGGTGGCCTGGGGGTCGCCGCGTTGTCGGCGGAGCATTTGAAGTACTACAAGAAGCACATTTGAACTTCTCTCAGCCAGTTTTCGAGGTTTTCCGCCGTGCACCGGAGGGTGTCCATTGCCTCCTCGCGAGTGGTGCGGGAGAGATCGTCCCACATCGCCGTTGCACCTCGAAATGGAGGCATGTCAGATCGGTGTCGTGGCCTGTGTCGGGACCAGAATCGGAATGTCCGTTCGCACGCTCGCTATCACCGCGCCGAAGCACGAGCAGAGGATCGGCGCACGCGACTTGAGCCAATCGGCGGGTGGTCCGGGGTCGACCTTGAGATATGGGTGCGCCACGGCGATGAGGCGCTTGCACTTGGGGTGGATGAACCCGAAGTTGCGGGCGCCCGGAAGCCCTTAGACAGGTCGTCCTGGACGATGAGCCAGCGGAGGTCCGACCCGGGAAGAACGAAACCATCAGCCGCGCCAATCCCTCAGCTCACCCTTGAGGAGCATCTCCGTGTCGTCCGCCAAAATGAGGTCTCGCTGCAGCGGGACTTGAAACTTGAAGTGGCGCTTGTCGCGCCGTAGAACGAATGCCAGCTCGAGCCGAGCAAGGGATCGCTTGAGGGTCTCCGGTTCGATTTTCAGGCCGAACCGCTCCAGTGTCGTCATGACATTCACGACATCAAATTCAGACGACGGGGCCATCGCGTAGACGACCATTCGGTCTAGCCGACTCTCGCTCGGGTCTCGGCTGAGTTCACCCCACCCGAGCATGGCATCTCGAATGCGATTTCCTCGAAGCGCTGCCTCCAGGTGTCTCGCACCGAGGACACGATCAGACTTACCCACTTCGTACAGCATCTCGTCGCACGCAAGCGTGATCAGATTCGCTCGCTGTCCGGTGCTATCGACAAGACGGTCGACAAGCGCCTCCGACTCCCAACTCATGCCCAACTGCAGCATCGGCTGGGTCGCTAGCCGCCGGCAAGCGTCGGCTTCCAGTTCCCCCACCGTCAGTACCGAACCGAAGTTTTTCAAGGGTGACTGATAGTCCAGCGCAGCGTGGTGATAGAGCTTCCAGAATCCAGCGAGGATGAAGTGCGCTCGTCCTTCTTCGCTGAAAGCGCGTAGGCGCTTCAGCGTCGCGTAGCCTCGAGTGGATTCGAGACCAACGAAGTCGTCAGCCTCGTCGAGAAGCAATAACAGCCGCTTTTCGCCCCTGCGTCGAATGGCGTCTAGCATCGTGTCGAGGTCTGCACCGGCACCCAATTCCAGTGCGGTACGAATCGGTTCCAGACTGTCGCTGTCCGAGAGCACTAGGTAGTGGCATTCGACGTCCGGGTTGCCACGATACCGGCGTTCGATCTCCTTTAGTAGGCTAGATTTGCCGACTTGGCGCCCACCGACGATCAGGTAGTTGGCGGGTTCGCGGCCAAGAATCTGCCCTAGGAGCACGTCTCGGCCAAAAAACATCCTCTGCCGCTTCACGCCCGCCCCGGTTTGGTAGGGCGAAATCTGCGTGACGGAGACGTGCTGCGCGATCAGGCTCGCCAGTACTTGCAGCGCGTCCCGGGCCAGCATCAAGCGCGTGATCTCGGTCTCAGTTGGCACGATGACGAGCCCATTGCTCTCGCCAATCACATCGGCAAGAGCCTCTCTAGCCTGTGACGGCGCAAACACTAGGGTCACGTCACTGACGCCACCCAACCGCCGTCGGATCGTCTCCGGCAAATCGGCGGGTGACGGTACGAACACGCGAAAAGCGGGTACGTTGAGGGGGAAGTCTTCGGGCAACGGGAATGACCAAAGGGGGTGATCGGCTTCGTTCAGTTGCTCGGGGATCACGCCTAGCCGGTCTGCGAGTAGCGTTGCCAGCGAGATCGGATCGGCCACTTCCGCGATTCGGATAGCCTGGTCCAGCGATTCGGAGCGCACGCCGGCCGCGCCGAGAATCGCGTTCCGCTTGCCGGTCAGGCGAAGCAGGAGGCGGGTGCGGCGCAGCGCCGAAACCTCCAGATTGAGTAGGGTCTCAGGGGCAGCGGTCAGTCGCAGAGCAATCGGGTCTCGTAAGACAAGCTGGTAATAGATGCCACCAACAAGTAGAAGGGCCGATGCCGCATAGATCGTCCAGTGCACCCCGGGGGGCGAGACCGGGATATCCTTGAACTGCCAGTCGAGCAAGGGGAAGTCCGTCCCGTAGTCGTCGAGGATGCGCTGTCCAGTGAGCGACACCTTAAGCTCTTTCGGCATTTCAGCTTCCGGGCTCAAGGCGAAGCTTAGGTTCGCTTTACCCCCCGCGGGGAGACCGCCTACCGCCAAGCTCTGGCGGGGCAGATCGGGCATCCCCGGCACGGAAAGCGCGAAGTCGGCCTGCGACAGTCGGCTCCCAACATTGGAAATGGTGAGCACGATCGCCTGCGAGTCCATGTCACGTAGCCAACGTGCTTCCTCTATCTGCAGGAGGGGTGGCTCGTATCGCATTCGGACGACAATAGGGATCGTTTCGGGGCCGAACGCTTGGGCGACGGCCAAGCGAACTTCGTGTTCGACCGGCTGAGCATTGAAGGTACCAACCGCAAAGAAAAGACGAACGGGGATCGCTTTCGCCTCACCGGGCTCAAGATACGGAATCGTTGAGGGCAAGATTGTCACGCCAGAACCTTGGTAGCCCGAAGCGACGCGCGGATTTACCCAGAATGCGCGCGCGCTCCCTCCGTTCTTGACGACCAAGGTCAACTCGACGGTCGGCTCCGTCAACGCAATCACGGCCGGGCTTGACTGCTGCAGCGAGACTTCCAACCGCTGATGCGTGCCAGCGGGTTTGTGCGGCTCAACCTTTCCGCCAGCGCCTATGTCGACAACCAAGGTTCCGTCATCAACCCGGTCGCATATGCCTACCGCACGTACACAACTGGCGTACACGCCGTTTTTCCCGAGCGCGACGTAGATGCTCTCTTGGCGGCTGGCCGCGCCCCACAAGCGCACCGTCTTGTCGTCCGAGCCGGTGGCGAGGGTCTTGCCGTCCGGGCTGAAGGCTACCGACCAGACCCTGTCATCATGCCCCCTTAACCGCGCGCGCTCGCGCCCACTAGCCACGTCCCACAAGCGCACCGTCTTGTCCACCGAGCCGGTGGCGAGGGTCTTGCCGTTCGGGCTGAAAGCCACCGACGTGAGCCTGTCATCATGCCCCTTCAACCGCGTGCGCTCGCGCCCACTGGCAACATCCCACAAGCGCACTGTCTTGTCGTCCGAGCCGGTGGCGAGGGTGTTGCCGTTCGGGCTGAAGGCCACCGACCTGACCCCGTCATCATGCCCCTTTAACCGCGTGCGCTCGCCCCCACTGGCCACGTCCCACAAGCGCACCGTGTTGTCGTTCGAGCCGGTGGCGAGGGTCTTGCCGTCCGGGCTGAAGGCTACCGACGAGACCCAGCTTTCATGCCCCCGCAGCCGCGCGCGCTCGCGTCTACTAGTCACGTCCCACAAGCGCACCGTTCCTTCGATAGAGCCGGTGGCGAGGGTCTTGCCGTCCGGGCTGAAGGCCAACGACAAAACTCGGTGTACATCGTCCGGAAAAACTACCTCGCGCAGGCGCTGGCCGGCCACGTCCCACAAGCGCACGGTTCCGTCGATAGAGCCGCTGGCGAGGGTCTTGCCGTCAGGGCTGAAGGCCACCGACAAGACCCTGTCAAGATGACTATTCTCCAGCCGCGCGCTCTCAAGTCCTGTGGCCACGTTCCACAAGCGCACGGTTCCGTCGAAAGAGCCGCTTGCGAGGGTCTCACCGTCCGGGCTGAAGGCCACCGACAAGACCCTTTCATCATTCCCCTGTAGGCGCGCGCGCTCGTACCCACTGGCCATGTCCCACAAGTGCACCACGCCGTCGAGCGAGCCGCTGGCGACGGTCCTGCCGTCCGGGCTGAAGGCCACCGACGAGACAAGTTCATGAGATGCCCGCTTTAGGCGCGCGCGCTCGCGCCCGCTGGCCGCGTCCCACAAGCGCACCGTGCCGTCGAACGAGCCGCTGGCGAGGGTCTTGCCGTCCGGGCTGAAGGCCACTGACCAGACCTTGTCACCATGCCCCCCTAACCGCGCGCGCTCGCGCCCACTAGCCACGTCCCACAAGCGCAATGTCATGTCGTCCGAGCCGGTGGCGAGGGTGTTGCCGTCCGGGCTGAAGGCCACCGACCTGACCCCGCCAGTTCCCGACCTGTCCCCGCTAGCCTCCGACCTGACCCCGTCGTCATGCCCCTTTAACCGCGCGCGCTCGCCCCCACTGGCCACGTCCCACAAGCGCACCGTCTTGTCGTCCGAGCCAGTGGCGAGGGTCTTGCCGTCCGGGCTGAAGGCCACCGACCTGACCCCGTCATCATGCCCCGTTAGCCGCGCGCGCTCGCCCCCACTGGCCACGTCCCACAAGCGCACCGTCTTGTCGTTCGAGCCGGTGGCGAGGGTCTTGCCGTCCAGGCTGAACGCTACCGACGAGACCAAGCTTTCATGCCCCTGCAGCCGCGCGCGCTCGCGCCCGCTAGCCACGTCCCACAAGCGCACCGTGCCGTCGCTCGAGCCGGTGGCGAGGGTCTTGCCGTCCGGGCTGAAGGCCACGACCGCGACAGGCGTCGCTAGCGACCGGTGCTCCAGCAGAGGCCGAATGACATCGTAGCGCTCCAAATACTGGAGGGTAATCAGGCTCGAATCGGCGTGGACCTCAGTGAGTCCAAACAAAGACAAAACGAAGAGAAGTACGGACCTCACGCGCTCAAGACCTCGCGCCCGACTTGCCGGATGATCTCGCTTCTCCAGCACAGCCGATGCTCCCGATCGGCCAGCAAGTCTGCCCAATACAGGGCACGTACGACCTCGTTCGGCGGCCATGGAGTCCGAGGCCCGAGATCGCTCCGACCAAGTTGCTCGGATAGCGGGTCGAGGCTGGACCCCTCGCCGCGCAGGCGGTACCACACCTCCCAAAGTTCCGGGCACTCGTACGACCACCGCTCCCAGTCGGGCGTCCCGCCTGTCTCGTGCCATCGGTCGAGCGAGAAGCGCAGCAGCCCGGCGTGTCCTCCCGTCGTGGCAATCGCCGCCCGGCACGCTTCTCCGTCAAGCGTGACTTGCAAATCGTGTTGGCGTACCCAAGCCGACAGATCGGCACCATCGGGGTCGGGCCATTCCTCGACATGGGCGTGACTCAATAGCGAAAGGCCACCCATCTGGAATTTCTGCGCCGCTAGTCGCTCCCCTCCGACCAGGCAGACCCTCAACTTGTCCGGAAAGCGATCCCCTGCCGCGCGAATCCTCCCGGCCAGAGCTTTTCGTCCTTCTTCACTGGCGCTCTCGAAGCCCGTCACAAGCAAGAAGGTCCGTGACTTCTCCTGCAACCTCTCTTCGAAGATCGCACCAAACTCCGCAGCGGTGCTGGCGATCTTCGCGAAGCCACACTGCCGCCCCAACTCCGCGAACACTGCATCAAGCTCACCGCCGTCGGCGACGGGCGGCGCAATGTGGAGGACGTTGCCCGTCCCATAACGCTCCTTCGCGGACTGTCGCAAGGCGTCAACTACGGGCCCCTGATGCCGCCGACCCCTTGCAGCGATCATGACAGGTGCCGCGTTCGGACGCATCAACCGGCCCATTACGCGATTCACGAACGCCAATTCACGGGGAGCGACGGTTGCCGCACTCATCGGTTGCAGTGGAGGTGGCGGATCGATCTCGCAAGGCAGTTCCCAGTGGTCCTTCGGCTTACGTCCATCCAGACCACAAAGAACGCGATAGAACCATTCCTGAAACCGTAGCGGATCACGTGCGTCGACCGCTTGCACGGTTCCGAGAAACGGCAAGTTCGGAAGGTCTCCAAACACCACTGGCACGAACCGAAACGATGGATCCTTGCGCTGAAGGATCATTAACTGTTCATACTCAGTGTTGATCCAACCCGAATTGACCACCTCCGGGGTGGCGACCAGAACTGCGGCACGGCTGTGTTCCAACCCCTGCGCGAGCCCCAATATCCAGCTCTGGCCGGGTACTAAGTCCCATTCGTCCAAGAAAACGGATCGACCACACGCTTTAAGTGAGCGCCCGAACCACTTGACCCAGGGCTTGTACTCGCTCTTGTGGCTCAGAAACACGTCGTACGACTTGACGCCATCCCCCGTCTGATCACCTGCCACATGCTCCCCCTTTGCAATCGGGTGCGCGGAAAAGCACCATCGCCAAATGATCTAGGACCATCCTTGCGTGATGCAAGCAACATGAATTGAGGCATTCTAGACGAGCGCTGGACCGCTTTGTCGATGCGCCCATCCGTTTTCACTTGAAGATCGGGGCTTCACCAAAGTGAGGGAGATGCTCGTAACTGCCTACGTCCCAGTGACCTGCCTACCGTTTTGAGTACCATCGCTTAGTCGAGATTGGCACCCGGGTTCGCCGCCACGGGCTTGTTGCGATCGAGGTCCGTTGTCACCCGATAGGGGCGTGGCTGTATCGGCCGCAATCCATGCGGTTGCAGGCGTCTTGGATGGGGCTCTCTTCCGTCGCTGCAGCGATCGGCTCGATGGATGGCCGCCACCGGGGTATCCAAACTGTTGTGGGCCCGAGCCCGATTGCTGGGCTTGCGGGTTCGCCACAGACCAGCTCCTCGCCCGCAGGTGGCTCTCCGCCTCCAGCTCCGACACCGGCCGCTTCACCGGGATACCCTCGCCCAGCGTGTTTTCGAGGGCTCTACCTCGAGCTCCCTGTCTTCCTGGCCCGTGTGATCGCAGAGCGGGTAGCGGCTACAACCGAGGAAGTGGCCGTAGGGGCCTTCCCTAGGAACCAAGAAGCCCTGACTGCACTTCGGGCACAACCCGCTGGTTCCTGTGGCTCCGTCGGCATTGATGACCGGTAGCCCGAAATCGCGGACGAGTTCAGTAATGAAGGCGGATTCCTTGCGAGCCACGGTTATCAGGGTCACGGTCTGCCGGGCGCGGGTCAGGGCCACGTAGAAAAGTCGGCGCTCTTCGGCGAACACATAATCCTCACCCCCGGGCATGGCCAGTTTCAGGACGGGATCGTCGGCCACCTGGCTGGGAAAGCCCAGTCGGTCCGAACTCAGTCCGGGGATGATGACGTGGTCAGCTTCGAGGCCCTTGGCGGAGTGCACAGTGACGAACTCGACCCGGAGCGGTCCTTTGTCCCGGAGCGGCGGCATGTTCTCGACGTCGCGGCGATAGCGCCCCAGGACGTATACCTTCGTGGGGCGCTCTCCCGGGCGGTGCTCCCGCGCGATCTCAGCGAGCCGAGCGGCGATCGCTGAACTGGTCTGGTGCTCCGACTTGACCCGCACGATCCGGACCGGAGCCGCAACGTCCTGCTTTGCGGAGCGCACGTTCTTCTGGATCTGGCTCGGGTTCTTCTGCACGAAGCTGCTGCTGATGTCGCAGAGCGTCTGTGGACACCGGAAGGTGGTTTCGAGGCGGAGGATCACGGAGGGCCCGAAGCGGGCTTCGAAGCCGGTCATCACGCCCACGTCCGCTCCAGCGAAGCGGTTGATGCTCTGCCAGTCGTCTCCCACAGCAAAAAGGTGGCGCCCGGGCTTGGCGACCAGGGCCGCGACAAGGCGGGCCCGTGCCTGGCTGACGTCCTGGAACTCATCGACCATGACCAGTTCGAAGGGGTTCTCCCAGAGGCCTCGCTCGATGCAATCGGCGGCCTGATTAAGCATGTCATCGAAGTCGATGCAGCCCTCCGCGCGCAGGCGTTGCTCCCAGCGGGCTTGCACCCGCTCGAAGATCCGGAGGAACAGCTCATGGCGGTATCGGAAGCCATCCGCCTTGGCTTCCTTCAACCGCTGTCGTAGGTCTGCAGGAGGCAGCCGGTTGCTCTTGGCATGGGTGAGGAAGGACCGCAGCGTGCGCAGCAGCCTCGTCGTGTCCAAGGGCTTCGTCCCGGGCGTCTCGCGGTCGGGGTCGGGAGCGAGCTGGACACCGTGCTGGCGCAATGCCTCCTCCAAGTAGAGGAAGGCCTGGCCCGATCGGACGTCTGCCCATGTCGTCTCCAGCAGGGTAGTGCCATGGGCTGCATGCACACTGCGCTTCCAAGCCATTCCTTCCTTGTAGCCAACGAAATCTTTGCGTGGCTCGCCGAGCGCGTTCAAGCCCCAGAGCTCCAGGTAGACGTCGGGACCGGGTAGGTAGAAGTCGGGCTTGTACTGGCGATGCTGGGCGTCGGCCGTATCGATCTTGTAGGGCTCTTCGTACCGATAGTCGACCCCGTTGTAGAAGAGCCAGTTAGCAAGGATCACTTCGCTTCGACTCTTGACCACATCCCCCTTGAGCGTCCTGAAGCCCTTACGTCCGGTCTCAAGATCCGCGGTATCCGGGTTGGCTTCTTCCTGCTCGAAATCGGGCAAGTCCTGGTCGAAGACCATTCGGAAAAGGCCCCATGCGATCCGGAAGGAAGGCTCCGAACGCTTGAGCTGGTCGATCATCTCGAGGAGGACCTCCTGGTCGCGTCCGGCCTCGATCCAGGAGGCTAACGATGGCTTCTTGCCCGTTGCTGCCCCGATCACGTCCAGCGCGAACGCGTGGAAGGTCTTGGCGGTCACTTGTTCGGCGGGCAGCCCTAGCGGCGTGAGCCGGGTGCGCAGGCGCTCTCGCAGCTCTGCAGCCGCATCATTGTTGAAGGCCAGAAGGAGCATGCGCTCCGGTGCGAAGTAGCCCTGCTGCAAGGCATACCCTGCCTTGGCCACCATGGTGCTGGTCTTCCCGGAGCCGGCAGCGGCAATGAGGAGGACCCGGTTGTCGAAACAAACGACGGCCTGGATCTGCTCGGGCGTGAGGGGAGACTTCTCGACGGTGTCGAAGAAGTGGCGCGAAGCCTCCAGTTCCCTGGCCACGTGCCATTGGTGGATACCTGCGGCAACCTCGGCCATCGGGCGGCGCCAGGCAGCGACGGCTTCCTGGGTGGCCGCGTCTTGGCGGGCGAGGTGAGCCTCGATCTCGGGTTCGATGAGCAGCGCCGACAGTTCGGTTGGCCGTGAACTGGCGACCAGGGCTCTGAACTCGTGACTCAGCCAGCCGCGGCGCCGGAGTTCCTGGCTGAACGCCTGTCGGGTCTGGTTGACCCAGTCATTCACACGCGTGACCTGCTGGGGAAAGTCTTCGAGGAGTCGGGCGATGTACTCGCGCCGGCGGACGACGCCGATGGCCGCCTTGACCGCCTCGTGCATTTGGCGGGCAGCCGCATTGGGGATACCGTCGAGTGTGAGCGTGGCGGCGTTACCTCTGGGCAGGGCGAAGGACGACCAAAAGATTCCTGCCTTGAGGGCGAGCGACTCCAGCCGTAGAACGGGGCCCGACTCGACCACGCCGGCAACAGTCAGGGTGAACTGATCACCGTCAATGGACAGCGTCCACGGCGGGGCGCGTGTGAGGCCTTGTCCGAGCGGCGTGGACCTCCAAGTCTGCATCACGGGTGTCGCCCAGTCCGTTGTCGTCACGGAGACACTATGTCAGATGAGGAGGGCGGTGTGTTCATGGGGCGGAACGCGGTGTCTCACCCATCCAGCAAGGGCGTGGCGCGGCGGGCGCACGACGCGTCAGGCGAAGCTCACGAGGCTCGCGGGAAGTCGAATGACGCAGTTTCTGAGCTGCCCTACCAACTCTTCCGGTTCCTGGAGCCACATGACCCATCTCTTCAACCCGCCCTCGTTCGGTGATGCATCACAACCGGCGCACAAGACGAGCAAATCTCGATGTTCTTAAGCGAGTAGTCCACGCTACGGAGAGTTGATCCGATGCCGAGGCTAGCGTGCTGTATGGGTGAGCGTAACGGCACCCTAGATGTTCCCGAGGTTAAGACGTCTGGGCTCGCGGTGCTACTCATCGACCGCGGAGTACGGTATGCAGAGCCATCCTAGTCCACCGCGGCGCTCGGGTGACTTGTCGGGATTGACGATGGATTGCGTTGCCTGCGTCTACCGTCGCTTCCTCCATTCCCACGGCGGGACTGGTACTGGATCGAGCCAAAGCCCTCGGCGCTCGGTACGGGCGTCCCGTTCCGCGGAAAGATACGAGTCCTGATCTAGCGGGACAAGCTCACGCGTGCCCGGTCCGGATCATCTCAAGGTTCACGTCGACGCCGTCCATGAGGACCTTACCAAGGGTGCGTCCGTATCGGTCTCGTTTCTCCCATTCGACCGTGACAGTCTGCTGGAAGACGATGCCTGCCAAGTACTGCCGGGCGACGTTACCGAACGGCTGTCCTTTTTCGGGGGCGTCGATTCCGGTGAGGCGAATGATCCACCCGCTATAGACCCGATCCTGCATCTGCATGACGGTGATGGTATCTCCGTCAGTGACGCTGATGACCTTTCCCTCAAGCGTCTCCGCAAGGCCGTTGGCTATGGGGAAGAAGGAAAAGCAGGCAACGAGGACGCGAAGCAGAGATGATCCACGATTCATGGGTCGTTACGAATGGCACCAAACTGGTAGGGTCGGGATTCGAGCACAACTAAGAGGGCGGGACGGAATCCAAGCGCCGCAGAGTCGATTCTGAAGCTTGGGCACAGGGCATCCCCAAGGCAAGCGACTGAATCTTGGTCGTGCCGAAGGCATTTCCGAAATTCAGGGCGTAAAGCAGTTTGGACAAGACAGATTAGCTTTTCCTATCGTGCATTCGGCGGCCCCCAACCATCTCGCGGGAACTCCGGCACGTCGTCATCTACTCGCGGCTCGCGCTCGAAGCTCGAGCACCCATGCTTCGTCATCGGTCGTAAGCTCGGGAATTGTTCCCGATTGCATACTGCGGTCGACGCGTCGAGCATCCCGCCGAAGGATCGGCGTTGCCAGCAAGGGCCCGTGTAGAAGTTTGAATGCCACGACGAGAACATCGTCCCGGGGTGCCTAGGCCACCACACGATACGAAGTGAGACATCGTTGCAACTCGCGATCCGCTCGGCGGGGTCGGTCCCTTTGCGGGAGGGATATAGCAGACAGAGCGACAAAGAATAGAGAGTTGCAGCGCGGCGTTATTGCCCTTGACGAGGGAGAAATGTGTCGTTAGCTTTGACCAAGAATCAACAAGAGGCCAAAGCGCAGTCACATAGTGCCACAAGATATGAAGATCTCTGTCGAACAGCGGCTGACGGTTCTGTAGTGCGTTTCTCCGCAGGTCGTCAGCAGTCCAATGGGATGTAACGAACGCATCGAGTGTGGCAATTGGATCTGGATACTGGTCGATACCCGATTGTTTCGTCTCAGGGAGCGTATGTCTGTGGATCATCCGGTGATTAATGGGGGCGAGTATAGGACGTCCGCTCTGCTCGTAAGGCTCTTCACTTGTCTTTGGCTATTGGCGTCCTGTGCGCCGAATGCGTTTTGTGCGGAGAGAGGGGGCGTGGATTGGACATCAGTGACATGGGTACGGCTTGGAGGCGAGGCCTTCACGATGTCTGACTTGGGTCCGGGCCCATACGTTCACCTCTTTCCAGACAACAGGCTTTTCGAGGCGTTCGGGGGAGTATCGGGGGACTTCTCCGTCGCTGAGCAGATGGTCGGTGCTGACCTCACCCATAAGCTGGACAACAAGTACTACCCACAGCCCGACTATCGACTTGACGTCCAGCGGCGCTGGATAAGCGACACCCCACCGAGCATTCATGGGCAGGCAGAAGTTAGTTTTGGGGGCTCCGTGGATGTAGTGCCCTATACGAGCTACTACGCTCCTCTTCAGGGTTACACGGTCAGAGAATGGTACGAAAAGAGGTCGCGATTGATCTTGCAAGGCGACCGCACTATGTTTGAGGTGGACAATAGCGCTAGCCAAGGGGTCCTTAGTGTTTACGCAAGAACACGGCAAAATCTCTCCCTATCGGATCTATCGAATCGAAGTTTTGAAGTAATGCACGCTTCGCAGGCGGTCCGGACATGGATGCGTGAGGGTCTGGTTTTTTCCTGGGATACGGAGGAAGCAACCCGTGTGGATCCGGGCTCTGAATTCATCGATTCGGACGGGTACCTGATCGCGTGGCTGGATGCCAGAGTGTTGGCGACGGGGTCGGGTGCCGATCTTTCCGCACGATTGACTAGATCAGGCGGGCGTGGAGCAGATGTTTTTTCGATTCAAAATATTGAAGTGCCTGAGCAACGGGAGCTGAAGTTGTCATTCCAGCTCTGCAAACTCGAATTGATTGCTAGCGGAGATCTGCAGTGTGGTCCGTCAGTAGGTCGTACAGCGTCTGGCTCTTTTGACTTGGATTTCTCCGTCCAAGCGGGGCCGGGAACTGAGGGGTTTCTGTTTTCGCACCCAGGTTTGACTGCCGAGCCATCGGCTCAGCGCTCGTTGGCGCGCGCTGACGATGAGTCTTACGGCATCCGTGTACGCACTCCGGGCGGAGTTACGTGGACATCGCAGTCTGGAGTCTTTTTGGCGCAGCCAATCCCAGAACCGAGTACCTGGCTGCTGATGGCGCTGGGGTTGGTCTTGTTTGGAGCTATGGCCAGGAACAGAAAGCAACCGCAAGCGAACGAGTGAGTGCGAAGGTAGTGTTGTGGCAGGGACATTGCCGTTCCCGCGGCGGGACTGGTACAGGATCGAGCCAAAGCCCTCGGCGCTCGGTACGGGCGTCCCGTTCCGCGGAAAGATACGAGTCCTGATCTAGCGGGAACGCGTGCCCGGTCCGGATCATCTCAAGGTTCACGTCGACGCCGTCCATGAGGACCTTACCAAGGGTGCGTCCGTATCGGTCTCGTTTCTCCCAATCGACCGCGACCGTCTGCTGGAAGACGATGCCGGCCAAACACTGCCGGGCGACGCCACCGAACGGCTGTCCCTTTTCGGGGGCGTCGATTCCGATGAGGCGAATGATCCATCCGCTATTGACCCGATCCTGGATCTGCATGACGGTGATGGTATCCCCATCAGTGACGCTGATGACTTTTCCCTCAAGCGTCTCCGCAAGGCTGTTTCACCCGGAGCTGCCCAACACAAAGCTTCGCGCGTGGCTGGGCCGAGTCGGAGGGGTCGCTAAAATTAGGTACTGAAGCGGTTCACACTTGACAGTGACCCTCACCGACTATTGTGTCGAGGCTGCTCGCTGTGCCGGGGCGGCTTGGGGGGCGACGAACTCGTCCAAAGTCACCATAGGACCTCGAAAAAGAGGCAGGTCACCACTCCTAGTCACCAAAAATGGGGCAGTGTTCTGAGTAAACTCACTGCATATGGCATAGGCGGGGCCGAGCAGATCACCTGCAATGCGAGTCGGCGCCATGCCATCGATTGCCTTCTGGCTTTGCGTGCATTAAAGTTTTTAGAAGAGACACGTGACACGGTCAAAAACGCGCGCTTTTCTGCGAAAGACGCGTCGCCTGCGTTGGCCGTGCTGACAGAGCCGAACTGTGAATGCAATGAGAATGCGCCGATTGTTTCGGTATAGGGGCGGATGGTATTCGGCTGGCATGGAATTCAAAACAATGAATCATCTAGCTTCAGGAGACCTGAATTGAAAGTGCATCAATGGTTGGTAGGTGCTGCGTGTGTCGGCTACCTTCTTGCGGCCAGTGGTCAAGTCTTCGCCGCTGGTCCGCGGGTCTTCGTAGAGTGGGTAGGCCTACCGGCGATGGTTGGAGAGAGCTTTGAGGTGGTGATTCGTGGTGATGGGTTTGGTCAGACGCTGGATGGGAAGGTAATAGACAGCGTGACTGGGGGCCAGAAGTTTGCCCTGCATTTTGACACGAGCTTGTTCGCATTCGAGTCAGTATCGGTCGATGGTCGGTGGGGCTTTGCCGCGGCACGCAAACTCGGGAGTGTGGACGCGGCGACGGGCGTGCTTTCCGGGGTGGGGTTCGGGAGTTTTCCTGCGGTGGTGGACGACAGCTTCGGGA